>Ga0315899_10000358_pt1 | contig 56228 bp, 45 predicted proteins | sample LakEriMetagenome_2_FD_203518 | JGI IMG/M metagenome (GOLD analysis project Ga0315899, IMG submission 203518) | Freshwater fungal communities from buoy surface, Lake Erie, Ohio, United States - Buoy 4 MA112 | ecosystem: Environmental > Aquatic > Freshwater > Lake | place: USA: Lake Erie, Ohio... | reverse complement strand
CAGTGACCTCTCCAATGTGCAGAAGTTCTACGAGCGCGGCGGGCGCTATCTGTCCCTCGCGCACAACGGGCACAGCCAGCTCTCCGACAGCAACACCGGCGAGCGCGACGGGGTGTGGCTGCACAACGGGCTCTCGCCGTTGGGCCGGCAGGTGATTGCCGAGATGAACCGGCTGGGCATGATGATCGACGTCTCGCACCCCAGCAAGCAGTCCATGCTGCAGACGGTGGCGCTCAGCACGGCGCCCATCATTGCGTCACACTCGGGGGCCCGCGCGCTGTGCGGGCACAGCCGCAACATGGACGACGAGCAGCTCGACGCGCTCAAGAAGAACGGTGGCGTGATTCAGCTGGTGGCGTTCAACAGCTACGTGAAGTGCAACCCCACGCGTGACGCCGAGCGGGCGGCGGCCATCGATGCGCTGCGCAAGGAGTACGGCATTGCCGCCGGCAATCGGGCAGAGGTGCAGCGCGCCATGGACGCGCTCCCCAACGACCGGCGCAACGCGTACCTGGCCAAGCAGGAGGACATCACGGCCCGTCGCTACCCGGCCGATCCCGCGGCCACGGTGAAGGACTTCGCGGACCACATCGATTACGTGGTGAAGCGCATCGGCATCGACCACGTGGGCATCAGCAGCGACTTCGACGGTGGCGGGGGTGTGGACGGCTGGCGCACTGCGTCCGAGTCGTTGAACGTGACCGCCGAGCTCGTGCGCCGCGGCTACACGGAGCAGGAGATCGCCAAGATCTGGGGCGGGAATCTGCTGCGGGTGATGGAGCGGGTGGAGAAGGTGGCGGGGAAGTAAGGCGCGCCTGGCCGGGATTGGTGGCCAGATCGCGTGGGGGGGCGGAAAGGCTATGATCGCGTGTGGGGCAGGGAGTTTCGGGTATCGGGTTTCGGGTGTACACCCGCCACCCGAAACCCGACACTCGAAACGTCCCGCCCCACATGTGACATCAGCCCCCCGCCCCAACCGCGATCTCAGCTCACACCGCCTCGCTCAATGACGTGAAGTTGAAATCCCGCACCTTCAGGCTCGGCATCACCACGTCTCCGCCTTGCTCGGTGCCCGCCACCCGTTCGGCGCGACCGAGGGCCTCGAGGTTGTTGAGCATGAACAGCGGCGACTCGTTGAAGCGGAAATTGCGCAGGCTCTTGGTGATCCTGCCGTTCTCGATGAGGAACGTGCCGTCGCGCGTGAGCCCCGTGTAGAGAATGGTGCGCGGGTCCACTTCGCGCAGATACCACAGACGCGTCACGAGAATGCCGCGCGTGGTGCCCTTCACGAGGTCGTCCACGCTCTGCGTGCCACCCGCCATCTTGAAGGTGCTGGGCCCACCGGTGGGTGTCTTGCCCTGCTTCCTGGCCCAGAAGCGCGAGTAGATGAGCTGCTTGAGCACACCGTTCTCGATCCACACCTGGCGACCCAGTGGCATGCCCTCGAAGTCCCACGGGCGTCCCTGCAGCTGCGGATCGCTCGGATCGGAAAAGAGGGTGACGCGTTCGTCCATGATCTTCTCGCCCACCTTGTTGCCGCCGCCCTGCTTCACGAACGGGCTGCGCCCTTCGTCGGCGCTGCGGGCATCGGCATACTGACTGATCAGCTGCACGATGTCGCCCACGGCCTGCGGCTCGAGAATAACCGTGTACCGTCCCGGCTCGATCGCCACCGGATTGCGCGACAGCTTTGCCTTGGCGCTCGCCGTTTCCGCCACCCGGCGCGCGTCGAGCTGTGCCCAGTCGGCGTTGTCGGCCGCGGCCCAGCCACTCCCCGTGCCGTCGCTGGTACGCACCGTGAGCGTGTAGTTCGCATTGGTGCTGCGGTGGTAGGCGAACATGCCCGTGCTGTTGCCGATTGCCAGCGCACCGGCGGTGGTCACGAGATATCCGGCCGCCTTGAGATCGCCCGACGTGCGCGCGATCTCGAGCGCGGACAGCGCGGCCTTCGCCCGATCCGCCGCCGAGAGATTCGCCGTGCTGTCGAACCACGCATTCACCGGCGTGTACTGCTGCGCCGCGAGCTGCGGCATGTTCTCGGGATCTTCCGGGGCCAGACGCGCCAGCCGTTCACTCTCGGCCACGGCGCGCGCGATGCTGTCGTCGGAAAAGTCGTTGGTGGTCACCACGGCGTGCCGGGCGCCGAAGAAGCTCTGAATCCCGAGCTGTCCGTCGGTGGTGCTGCCCGCGGTACTCACCTGATTGTCGGCGAAGCGGATGTTCCCCGCCGTGTACGTGTTCACCTGCACGTCGATGGCGTCGGCCTTGGAGCGCTTGATCGCCTTCTCCACGATGGCCTGCGCCTGCTCGCGGGTGAGGATGGCATTGTCCGCTTGCATTACGCCTTCCTCCCGGTGTTGATCACGTTCACGTTGCGGAAACGCGCCGGCGGCGAGCCGTGCGAGACCGCGTTCACCTGTGGGGGCTGCCCCTTGCCGTCGAAGAACGAGCCGCCCAGTTCGTAGCTGCGCGGGCCACCGATCATGTCCATGCTGTTCCAGAAGTCCGGCGTGCGGATCTGGTAGGCCACATCCTTCAGCACGCCCACGACCTTGCCCCCCTTGATCTCGTGGTACAGCTGGCCACCGAACTGCGCGTTGAAGCGCTGCTGATCGATGGAGAAGGAGCCGTCGCCCTGAATGAGGATGCCGCGGTCGGTGGCGGCGATGAGATCGTTCATGGTGAGATCCTTCTCACCGGGCATGAGCGACACGTTGGGCATGCGCTGGAACTGCACGTTGTCCCACCCCTGCGCATACGAGCAGCCATGCGAGCGCACCGGACGACCGTGCTTCTCGTACCACCAGCGCAGCCACGGCGCCTGTTCGCGCGTGGTCTGGTAGTCGTTGAACACGCCGTTCTTCACGATGAGGAACTCGTCGGGCTTCACGCCGTCGTCGTCCCACCCGATGGTGGAGAGCCCGCCTTCCTGCGAACGGTCACCCTGGACGTTCATGAGGCTCGGCCCGTACTTGAGCGTCCCCAGCATCTTCTCCGGCGGCGCCACGAAGCTGGTGCCGGCGTAGTTGGCTTCGTAACCCATGGCGCGATCGAGCTCGGTGGGGTGCCCGATGCTCTCGTGAATGGTGAGCCACAGATTCTGCGGGTCGAGCACGAGATCGTACCGCCCCTGCTCCACCGGCTTGCCGGTGAGCTTGGCCGCCGCCTCGTCGCCCCACTGCTGCGCCTTGCCCACCAGGTCGTTCGACAGCACGTACTCCCACCCGCGGGCCATGGGGGCCACCATGTTGCTGCGGTTCTGGAAGTCGGTGAAGTCGCTGCTCACCGCGGTGATCTGCATGGTGGGCCACGAGCGCACCACGTCCTGCTTCGTCACCGTGCCGTCGGTGTTGGCGTAGTGGCGTTCGTCCTTCACGAAGAAGAATCCGCTGAAGACGTACTTCACGTTCTTGGCCTTCATGGCGTTCGCGTTGGCCGTGATGAGCAGGTCGGCCTTCTGCTCAACGGGCACGTCGAACGGATCCTGCGTGAAGGCGCTTTTCCAGTAGCCATCCTTCACCGCGGGCGTCGGCAGCCATTCCACACCATGCGCGCGCGCGACCGTGCTGGCCTTGGCAATGGCCACCGCCTCACGCGCCGCAGAGGCCGCGCCGTCGATGGTGAGGATGCGCGTCGCCGAAAAGCCCCACGTCCCGTCTACCAGCGCGCGGACGCCGAGGCCCACCGTATCGGTGTCCACGACGTTCTGGATCTGCTGCTCACGGGTGAACACGAAGTTCTGGCGCTGGCGGCTGCAGCGCACGTCGGCATAGCTGGCACCGGCCATCTTGGCCGCATTGAGCGCCGCGTCCATGAGGGTGCGCACATTCGCGATATCCTCGAAGGCCTCGAGGGTGCGCCAATCGGGGGCCGGGGCGGCACTCAGCAGCCGCGGAATACCGGCCAAACCGCTGCCGGCCAGCAAGGCGCCGCCAAGTGCGGTGCCGCCCTGCCGGAGAAAATCACGTCGGGAGGTCATGAGGAACAGTGGACTCCGCCAAACTGGTGGGAAAGCGGGCGGGGCGCCCGCGGGACATGCCGACAGGTACGAACGGGAGACCGGCTTCGTTTCGACACCCTGAGAACGCGGCAGCGTTGCTGCCGCGTTCAGAGCCGAGCGCCCAACTCTCAGCCGGAGAATTGACAGCTGAGGCTTGGGGTCTCAGCTCTCAGCTCCGCCCCCAGAGCCCGAGCACCTCGTGCACCCGCGCATCCGCCGTCGCGCGCGCCTGCGCCCACGGGATCAGCCCCCGCGCCGCGTCGGTGCACAGCAGCTCCGCGCGGGGCGTGATCCCCACGCGCCCGAGGTCCAGCCGGTCCGCATCCCAACAGGCCAGCAGGGTTGCATCGCCGGTCGTGTGTCCGTCGGTGTGCAACCGGCACGCCTCGTACAGCAACTCGAAGCGCGTGTCGTCGAGGTGCACCAGCGAGCCGCGCAGCGCATGCGCCAGGTCGCCGCCACGCAACCCGTGATCGGGGTCGAGGTGCTCGTTCACCCGCCGCGCGTCATGAAAAAGCGCGAACAGCCGCACCACCTCCGCATCGCCCCCCTGTGACTCGGCGACGCGCAGTCCGTTCTCCCACACCCGCGCCCAGTGGTACACCCCATGGTAGCCGTCGTGCGGCAGCGAGTAGCCGCTGAGAATGACCTGCAGGAGTGCACCGTAATCGTGAGCGTTGGGCATGGGGAGGGTGAGGCGTGAGAGAAAGAGTGCCGTCTGAGAATACCGCCGGAGCGTGGAACCTGGATTCTCCTTCCGACCGCTCGGGTCTCTCGGCTCACCCGAACAGCAGCTCCAGCTCGGCGCGCCCGATCGCTCCCAGCCCGCCCTTGTCTTCGCCGAGAATGGCATCGGCCAGCGCCCGCTTGCTGGCCTGGAGTTCCAGAATCTTGGACTCGATCGTATCGCGCGCCACCACGCGCGTGGCCAGCACATGACGCAGCTGCCCGATACGGTGCGCGCGATCGATCGCCTGCGCCTCGACCGCCGGATTCCACCAGGGATCGAGCAGATACACGTACTCGGCGGCCGTGAGGTTGAGTCCGTGCCCCCCGGCCTTGAGGCTGATGAGAAACACCGGCGCGCCCTCGGCCGACTGGAAGCGCGCCACGCGCGCGCCACGGTCGCGCGTCCGGCCGTCCAGATACTCGTAGCGCACCCCCGCCTCATCGAGGCGCGTCTTCACGAGGGCCAGGAAGCTCGTGAACTGCGAGAAGACGAGCGCCTTGTGCCCTTCGGCGGTGAGCTCCTGCAGCGACGGAATGAGCGCATCGAGCTTGGCGCTGGGCAACGTGGTGCCGCTCGCGTCCACCAGCACCGGGTGACAGGCCGCCTGCCGCAGCCGCAGGAGCCCCTCGAGGATGTGCATGCGGGAGCGCGCCATCCCCTCGCGGTCCACGAGGTCGAAGAGCTGTTCGGCGTAGCGCACCCGTACCGCTTCGTAGAAGGCGCGCTGTTCGGGCTCCAGCTCCACCTCCAACGTCTGTTCGATGCGCGCCGGCAGCTCGGCGGCCACCTGCGCCTTCGTGCGCCGCAGGATGACCGGACGCAGCGCCCGTGTCAGCAGGTCGTCGGGCGCCTCGGGCGTACTCCACACGCCGGCGGCGGCCGTGGCCGGCCCCAACAGACGCGCGGCCGAGCTGAACTTCGACGACGCCCCCAGCATCCCCGGGTTGAGGAACTCGAAGAGACTCCACAGCTCTTCGATGCGGTTTTCGATGGGCGTCCCGGTGAGGGCCAGCCGATGGTCGGCTTGCAGCACGCGTGCCGCCTTCGCGGTGGCCGTGCCCGCGTTCTTGATGGCCTGTGCCTCGTCGAGCACCACGTAGTCGAAGCGCTTCTGCCCCAGCTGCACCACGTCGCGGCGCAGGGTGCCGTAGGTGGTGATCACCACATCGGCATCGAGCGCGTCGAGCGCCACATCGGTGCGGTCGCCATGACTCAGGTCCACCACCCGCAGCCGTGGGGTGAAGCGCGCCGCTTCCTGCATCCAGTTGAAGACGAGGGAGCGCGGAACCACCAGCAGCGACAGCCCCGCGCGTTCCACCCGCCGAGCTTCGAGCAGCGCCAGCACCTGCACCGTCTTGCCGAGCCCCATGTCGTCGGCCAGGCAGCCGCCCAGCCCGAACTGCCGCAGGAAGGCGAACCAGCCCAGGGCCTCATGCTGGTAGCCGCGCAACGCCCCCACGAACGTGGCAGGCACCGGGACGGTCCCGATGGTGCGGAAGGTGCGCAGCTTCGTGCGTGCCTCCGCCAGTTGGGCGTCCACATCCACGGCCGGCAGCGACTCGAGAAGAATGTCCACGAGCGCCAGCTGCCCCCGCTTGAAGCGCACCACACCGCCCCGCCGCTCTCCGAAGGCCTGCAGCGCCTGCCAGGCGTTGAGCGATTCGCGCGGGAGGACGCCGATGGCGCCATCGGGCAGGGGAAGTTGCGTGGCGCCGCTGGCGCGCGCGGCCAGGACCTCCATCAGGGGCACCACATGCGATCCGAACGTCACGTGGCCTTCGAGATCGAACCAATCGACACCGGTGCGCCCCGTCACCGTGACCGGACCGGCCGCGACCAACGGCTGCCCTTCGTATTCCACGTGCCACCCGTCGTGCACGAGCGCCGCCAGCACCGTCGGGGCCTGCGGCCCGGGGAGTGCCAGCCCCATGCGATGCTCCGCCGGGAAGTAGAGCTCCTGTGCCCCGGCAGCGCGCACCTTCGTCACGGCTTCCCGTTCGAGCGACAGGCGACGGCGGTAGAGGGTACGCGTGGTGCCGTCGAATACCCACGGCGTGGACGAGTGGGCATCGGCGAACGCGTTGCCATACCGAAAGCGCACGGCGAGCCGGGTGAACGGCCGCCGCGACCAGGGCGCATCCGCACGCGCCGTGAGGTAGCGCGCGGGGGTGACGTCGAACTCGGTGTGCACCGTCCCATCGGGCAGCGCAAGCGCCGGCAGCCCGGGCGTGCCGTGGTACTGCTCGAGAAAGGCGGAGGGATCGTCACCCAGATCGAGCTCGCCCTCGCGCCAGAGCAGCGCCAACAACGGTTGCAGCACGCCCGATTCGACCCGCGCCAGGGCATCGCCCTTGAGCATCAGTCCCGACGGGGTCAGCACGTCCACGTCGTGCAGCGCATGCTCCTGACGGTCGCGCACCAGCGACGCGGTGAGGGCGTAATGCGACGCCGACGTCGGAGCGGCGGAGGTCGTGACGCGCAGCTGCACGGTATACGGCGCCCCGTCATCCCACCGCAGCACGCGCCCCTCGAGCGACGGCTTGAGGCTGCGCACCATGCTGCGCCCCGTTTCACAGAGCAGCCGCAGGGTGGTGGGAAAGGCGCGCAGCGGAATGACGAAGCCGTTGGCGGGCATTGCGGCGTCCGGCGCCGTGTCGCTGGTCCCGAGCAACAGGTTGGCAATGAGGCGATCGGCCGGATCGGGCGCATCCACCCACGCCGCGGCGGCAAAGCCGAAGTGCCGCGGTGCATCCCACACCCCGTCGCGGTTGCGGCGCTGCGTGGCCACGTCAACGCGTACCCCATCGGCCTGCGGCGCCCCGGTCAGATGCACGAGGTACACGATCCGCCGGTCGGTGGGGATCGATCGCGCCGTCTGCCGACTGGCGGAGAGCTCACGCTGCGCCTGCGCCCCCGCAATCTGCCGCAAGGCCGCGCGCCACGGTTCCACCGCCGGCGGCGCGCCGAGCTCCAGCACCGCCCCCCCATCCTGCTGCTCGAGCGCCTCCAGGTAGGCGTCGTTGACGGGCGCCGCCGCTTCGAACGTCACCGACGGCGGGGGGGCATCGGCACGCAACGCCGCCGGCAGGGCCTCGTCCTCGTCGAGGCGCAGCAGCAACGCCCACTGGTGCTTGCAGGCACCACGCCCCGCCGCCGCCGCACACGAACAGGAGAGCGTCACCACCGACGCGGCCACGGTGATCGTGGTCTCGTAGGTCGACGTACCGCGCACCACCGCCACCACATGCTCCGGGCCGATCTCCAGCACCCGGAGACGATCGGCAGCGACGTACGCACGCGCCCGTTCGACCACGGGCGCGGGGAACAGGGCAGCAAGGCGAGGATGAATCACACGATACCGAACGGAGGGGGCGGCCAATACCGCCAAGAGCAGGCAACCGTCAAAGATAGCCTGCCTTACTTGAAGCGGATGCCGTTGGGCGCCACGGCACCCTTCGTAGGGACGAAGGGCTTCGCAGCGGGCTTGAAACCACCCTTGAGTGGCGCGCGCTGGGCATGACCCGGCGGCCGATTCTCGCGGGCGTTCTGTTCCACATCGCGGCGGGTCCCCCCCTCGGTGCTGCCCCCCTTGGGACCCATGCCGCCGTCGCTGCGCATGCTCAGCGCAATGCGATTGCGCGGCAGATCCACGCTCTGCACCGTGACCTTCACCTTCATGCCCACCTTCACCACGTCGTTCGGATCCTTCACGTAGCGGTCGGCAATCTGGCTCACGTGCACGAGTCCATCCTGGTGCACCCCGATGTCCACGAACACCCCGAAGGCCACGATGTTGGTCACCACCCCTTCCAGCACCATGCCCGGGAGCAGATCACTGGGCTTCTGGATGTCGTCGCGGAACGCCGGCGGTTCGAACGCCGCACGCGGATCACGTCCCGGCTTCCTGAGCTCAGCCGCGATGTCCACGAGCGTGGGCATCCCCACATCGCCGCTCACGTACTTCCGCAACTCGATGCGGTCCACGAGGGCGTCGTTGCCAATGAACTCGGCCACGTTCACGCCCAGGTCCTGCGCCATGCGCTCCACCAGGGGGTAGCGCTCGGGGTGCACCGCGCTCGCATCGAGCGGATGCGCCCCCCCGCGCACGCGCAGGAAGCCGGCGGCCTGTTCGAACGCCTTCGCCCCCAGGCGCGGCACCTCGGTGAGATCCTTGCGCGAGGTGAAGCCGCCCTTCCGGTCACGCAACGTGACAATCGCCTGCGCGAGACTCGGCCCGATACCGGCCACGTAGCCGAGCAACGCCGCCGAGGCGGTGTTCACCTCCACGCCCACGCGATTCACGGCGCTTTCGACCGTTTCGTCGAGGCGCTGCTTGAGCTTCGTCTGGTTCACATCGTGCTGGTACTGCCCCACGCCAATGCTCTTGGGGTCGATCTTCACCAGTTCGGCGAGCGGATCCTGCAGACGGCGCGCGATGCTCACGGCGCCACGCAGCGACACATCGAGCTCCGGGAACTCCTGGCGCGCCAGGTCGCTGGCGCTGTACACCGACGCGCCAGCTTCGTTCACCACCACCACCTGCGGACGCGGCGCCTCCAGTTCACGCAGCGCCGCCTTGGTGAGCGTTTCCGTTTCGCGACTGGCCGTCCCGTTGCCAATGGCAATGAGCTCCGGCGCGAAGCGGTTGACCATGGCCCGCACGGCGCCAGCGAAGCGGTCTTCCTGATGGAGATACAGCGTGTCGGTGTGCACGAGCGCCCCGGTGGCGCTGACCACGGCCACCTTCACGCCGGTGCGGAATCCCGGATCGAGACCAATGGTCTTCTTCTCGCCGGCCGGGCTGGCCAGCAACAGCTGTTCGAGGTTGCGTCCGAAGATGGTGATCGCTTCGTCGTCGGCGCGCGTCTTGAGCTCCACGCGCAGCTCCACCTCGATGGCCGGCGACAGCAACCGCTTGTACGCGTCCGCGCACACGAGCGTGAACTGCTGCTGCGCCGGCCGGCCGGCACCGACCTCGCGGAGCAGCCGTGCGTTGATTTCCTCCACGGGCGCTTCGATGCGCCAGAGCAGTTCGCCTTCGGTCTCGCCGCGGCGAATGGCAAGCATGCGATGACTGGGAATGGTGCCGAGCGACTCGGCGAAGTCGAAATAGTCCTTGAATTTCGATTCGTCGCTCTTCTTCTCGGCCAGCACACTGCTCTTCACCACGCCCTTGGCGCGCGTGACCTCGCGCACCCAGCCGCGAATGACCGCATCTTCGGCAATCTGCTCGGCAAGAATGTCCCGCGCGCCCTGCAGCGCAGCCTCGGCGGTGGGCACCTCGCTGGGCTTGCCATCCACCTCGGGAAGAACGAACTCGGCGGCCCTGACGAGGGCGGCCGCATCATCGAGCCCTCCGTCCCACAGCGCCTCGGCCAATGGCGCGAGGCCACGCTCACGCGCAATCATGGCGCGGGTGCGGCGCTTCGGCTTGAATGGCAGGTACAGGTCTTCCAGCGTCTGCTTCGTGTCTGCCGCCATGATGGCGGCCTTGAGCGTCTCGTCGAGCTTTCCCTGCTCGTCGACGCTCTTGAGGATGGCGGCGCGGCGATCCTCCATTTCCTGGAGGTACTCGGCGCGCTCACGCACATCGCGAAGCTGCACCTCGTCGAGCCCGCCGGTCATCTCCTTGCGGTAGCGGGCAATGAATGGCAGGGTGGCGCCCTCAGCGAAGAGGGCGAGCGTGCGCTGAACCTGCTGCGCGTTGAGCGACAGTTCGGTCGCCACGCGTGCCACGAGCACGGGGGCGAGGGTATCGAGGGTCGGGGCAGTCATAGGCGCGGATACTACGTGCGCCGGACTGTGTTTTGGAGGGCTTGCGTTAATGCGGTCAGGCGCGTCGGCGACGCGCCTTTATGACAAGGGAGGGAGCAGGGGGAAAGGATTCAGGCGGCAGGGGGAAGGATCACCTTCCACCTTCACCCTGACCCTCTTCCCCCCTGCTCCCTCCCTTGCAACCAAAGCGGGCCAGCCAGCAGCCGGCCCGCCTACCCCGCGCGCACCGCCGCTCAGCGCCCCAGCGTTTCGATCACGAGCCGCGCCGCCGCGGCGCCCGAGTACTGCTGCTGCCCGGTGATGAGTCGGCCATCGCGGACCGCGAACGACCGGAAACGCTGGTCCACCACGAAGTTGGTATCGGCCATCGCGCGCGCCTCGTCCTCGATCCAGAACGGCTGGATACGCATGCCCACGAAACTGTCGGCGAACTGCTCCTCGCTGTTCGCGAAGCCCGTCCAGGTCTTCCCCTTCACGAGGAGCTCGCCGTTCGACAGGCGCGTCTCGAGCAGCAGGCAGGTCCCATGGCACACGGCCGCCACCACCTTGCCGGCCTCGTAGCTCTCGGCCAGCAGTGCCTGGAGGGCGGTGTTGCCGCGGAAGGTGATCATCGGCGACTGCCCACCGATCACGAACAGGGCGTCGTAGTTCGCCACCTCGAGGCCCTCGATCGACGCGGTGTTCGCGAGCAGCGAGGCGTGCGACGGCGACCTCTTGAAGCCCAGCGAAATCAGGTCGTGCGCCGAGTACCCGCTGGCGTCCTCCGGATCGGAATAGCTGTCGGCCTGCAACGCGCCGCCAAGCGGACTGCGGATCTCGACGGAGTATCCGGCTTCGGTGAATTCCCAGAATGGATGGGTGAGTTCGGCCCACCAGAAGCCCACGGGCCACTGCGTCACGGGGGACACGGCGGCATTGGCCGCGAGCATCAGCACGCGCTTGGGGCGGGCCGTGGTCGACACATTGATGTTGGCACTCATCTGGCTGTGGTCGGTGAGGAGTTGACAGCGACAACGGATCGACCACAGCGTATGGTATCACTCCCCGCTGGACCAGTATGCACTTTTTGGGGTGATACTTACACTTTTGAGAGTGTTATCGATGCCTGAGTTCGTATTCGAAGGGCTCGTGTTTCAGAGTCCCGTGGAGCTCGCCCTGCACGCCATCGGCGGCAAATGGAAGATGCCCATACTCTGGCGTCTCAATCGGCGCACGTGGCGCTACAACGAACTGCACCGCGACCTCACGCGCGTATCGCACAAGATGCTCACGCAGCAGTTGCGCGAGCTCGAGCAGGCGGGATTGCTCACGCGCACCGTGCACCCCGTGGTGCCCCCCCACGTGGACTACGCGATCACGGATCTCGGACGCACCGCGCTGCCGGCGATCGAGGCGTTGCGGGCGTGGGGAATGGCCTACCGGAGAAAGCGGGAGCGGTGAGCGAGCGGACCGGCGGGGACGCCGGTCTGTCCCTCTCGACGCTCAGCCGCACCCCGCAATCGCACTCTCCCACAGCACGCGCCACGCGCCTTCGCGCCGCGCGAGAACGGCGGCACCGAGCGCCACGCCGTCATCGCGGCCGAACAGCAGCCGCACATCCGGCGAACCGGTGGCGCGGAACGCGAGCAGCGGTTCGGCCACCACGAGTTCCTCCTCGTGGCCCGAGGCGCGCTCGTGCCACCCCACGCGCCACGTGGCCGCAGTGTTGCCGAGCGCGTCGACCACGAGCACGAGGCGCTCCTCCTTGGGATCGTCCTCCTGATTCAGGCGGCGGGCCAGCAGGGCCACGACGAACGTGCTGTCGACACCGCGGGAGCGCCACGCGCGCAACACCACGAAGGGGAGCGCGCGGAAGGTGGCACTCGTGTCGTCGGGGAGACGTGAGGCGAGGCGGGTGAGATCGGCGGCGAGTCGCGCCGAGTCTCGCGGCGCCAGCCCTTCGATCGAATCGAGCGGAATGGGCGTCACGCGCCCGGCCGCGAAGGCGGCGGTCCACGGCGGCACCGCGGCGCCGGCGTCGACGGCGAGGCGGGCCACCGGCCACGCCGAACACCCGGCCTCCCCCGGCGGTGCCAGTTCCACGGCCAGGCGCGCGTCACTTACCCGCCCGCCCCGCGAAAAGAGCTCGACGCGCGCGTCCCCGACAAGCGCACCCACCCCGGTGGTATCCCCCACGCTGCTGTCCGCCGCCTCGGGGAGCAGCAGCGACCCGGCCACCATGCCGCCGTCGACGGTGGGGAGCACCACGAAGGGGCCCGCCGCCATGTCCCAACCGCTCACGCGGCCCTCGAGGGCGGCGGGCTCGGGACGCACGCCGTTTTCGGCCGGTGCCGCCGAATCGCCGCCGGCCGGCGACCGGGGGCGATCGCAGGCCATGCCGACGAGGGCCAGACCGACCAGGCACGCACGCCATGCGACACAGCGGAAAAAGACAGGGTGCCGGGGCATGTGAAGAAGTATGGCACGGGATGTACTGGACAGCGACCATACCGGCCCAGAGCATTACCCACCGACCCGGCTCGATCTCCGTGGCCCATTCACCGCCCGAACCACCTACCCGTGACCACGCCCGCCATCGCCAGATCCAAGGGGCTGCTCAACGCCCTCGGGCTGCACCGCCCCGAATTGCGGGCCTGGGCCATGTATGACTGGGCCGTGTCGGCCATGCAGACCGTCATCACGACGGCCGTGTTTCCCATCTACTTCATCTCGGTCGCCGGCGCCGACATGACGAAGGCGGAGGCCACCGCCTGGTATTCGTGGGCCAACACGGCAGGCGCCCTCCTCATCGCCGTCCTGTCGCCGGTCCTCGGTGCCATGGCCGACTATCGCTCGGCCAAGAAACGCTTCCTGAGCGTCTTCATGCTGCTCGGCGTGTTCAGCACCATGGGCATGTTCTTCATCATGCACGGGGACCTGTTCCTGGCCGCCACGCTGTTCGTGCTCTCGCTCGCGGGCGCCACGGGCAGCATGACGTTCTACGAGTCGCTGTTGCCCCACATCGCGCGCGAAGACGAAATCGATCGCGTCAGCACCGGCGCCTACGCCATGGGGTACATCGGTGGCGGGCTGCTCCTGGCCATCAATCTGGCGTGGATCAGCAATCCGGCGCTCTTCGGCCTTCCCGCCGGCGATGATCTCACGCCGGCAGAGGCCACGCTGCCAGCACGTCTGGCGTTCCTGAGCGTGGGAGTGTGGTGGTTGCTGTTCAGCATTCCCACGCTGCGCGGCGTGCCCGAGCCGCCGCGTCGCATCGAGACCGACGAAACGCCGACCGGCAATTCCGTGGTCGTGGCGTTCTCGCGGCTGCGCGAAACGCTCGGTGAAATGCGTCTCTACAAGCAGGCGTTCCTCACCATGCTGGCGTTCACCATCTACAACGACGGCATCCAGACGATCGTGCGCATGGCCACGGTCTTCGGTGAGGAGTTGGGGCTGCCGCGGTCGGACCTCATCACGGCCGTTCTCATCGTGCAGTTCGTGGGCATTCCGTTCTCGTTCCTGTTCGGCACGCTGGCCTCACGACTGGGCACGAAGCTGTCCATTCTGCTGGGGCTGGCGGTGTACACCGGTATCTGCATCTACGCCTACACGATTCACACGGTCACCGAGTTCTACCTGCTGGCCGGCATGGTGGCCATGGTACAGGGCGGCACCCAGGCGCTCAGCCGCTCGCTGTTTGCCAGCATGGTGCCCAAGCACAAGAGCGGCGAGTTCTTCGGCTTCTACAGTGTGTTCGAGAAGTTCGGCGGCATCCTCGGGCCGGCGGTCTTCGGCATCGCGGTGAGCACGACGGGCAGTTCGCGCAGCGCCATTCTGTGGGTGATCGCCTTCTTCGTCGTGGGCGGCGCCATGCTCATGACGGTGAACATCGCCGAGGGGGAGCGCATGGCGCACGACGCCGACGCGCACACCCTGTCGGCCTGAGCGCCAGGACACGCCGGGGCCCTATCGGGTTCCCTGGCCCACTGCCAGCAATCGCTCGTCGTACGGCGGATAGACCGGGCCGCCCAGGTCCCAGTGCCACGCGTCACGGCGCGTGCCGGTGCGCGGATCCTTGAGGGGCTTGTACTGGAGCCGCGCGACACTGAGACCGAGGGCCGCGCCGTACGCCACGAGACGGGCGCGATCGGTGCTCACCAGATGCACCAGCGGCGTGTCCTTCCAGACATGCCGGTGCAGCCAGAGGCCGCCGTCCATGGCGTGAATCATGCCCTCGCGACGCTTGACGTACTCCCGGCACCCGCTGAAAAGATTCAACGCCCGCAAGCGCGCGTGGCGCCGGTGGGAATCCGGGTCATTCACGATGGCCGGCAGCGTGGGCATGCCTCCACCCCCTCAGGACTTGGCCGTCACCCAGTCGGTGCCACTCCCCATCTCCACGAGCAGCGGCACGTTCAGATCTGCCGCGCCCTCCATCTCCCGCTTCACCAGCGCCGCCAACGCCGCCTCTTCCTCGGGAGGCAGCTCGAACACCAGTTCGTCATGCACCTGCAGCAGCATGCGGGCGGCAAACCCCTCGCGCGCCAGCGCCGCGTGTACCCGGATCATCGCGATCTTGATGAGATCGGCGGCCGACCCCTGGATGGGGGCATTGGCGGCCACGCGCTCCCCAAAGGCACGGATGTTGAAGTTGCGCTCCTTGAGCTCGGGGATGTAGCGACGCCGCTTGAAGAGCGTTTCGACGTAGCCCTTCTGCCTGGCCTCCACCACACACCGGTCGAGGAAGGCCTTCACCCCGGCAAAGCGCTCGAAGTAGGTATCGATGAATGCCTTCGCTTCGGCGTTGGAGATGCGCAGCTGGCGGGAGAGCGCGTGCGCCCCCTGGCCGTAAATGGTCGCGAAGTTGATCGTCTTCGCGCGCGCGCGCATCTCGCCCGTGACGTCCGTCAGCGGGATGCCAAAGATGATCGCGGCCGTCTGCCTGTGAATGTCACCGCCGGCCTGGAAGGCGCTGACGAACGCCGGATCACCGCTGAGGTGCGCGAGGAGGCGCAGCTCGATCTGTGAATAGTCCGCGCTGAGCAGGCGCCACCCGGTACGCGGCACGAACCCGCGACGAATCTCGCGCCCCAGTTCACGCCGGCTCGGAATGTTCTGCAGGTTGGGATCGGAGCTCGAGAGGCGCCCCGTGGCCGCGACGGTCTGGTGGTACGACGTGTGCAACCGGTGGTCGCGCGGATGCACGAGCCGGGGCAACGCGTCGATGTACGTGCCCTCCAACTTGAAGATCTCACGGTACTCCATGAGCAGCGTGGGAAGCACGTGCCCTTCCTCGGCCAACTCCTGCAGCACGCTCGCGTCGGTACTGGGGCCGGTGGCCGTCTTCTTCTTCACCGGCAGGCCGAGCTCCTCGAAGAGCACCGTGCGCAACTGCGGGTTGGAGTTGATGTTGAACTCGTGGCCGGCCTCCGCATAGATCGCCTGCTCGACCCGCGCGCGCTCGGCGGCGAAGCGCGTCTTGAGCGATTCGAACCAGGCCAGATCGATGGCGATGCCGTCGTACTCCATGTCGGCAAGCACCGACACCAGCGGCACCTCCATATCGCGCAGCAACGGCAGCATGGCGTGCTGCTCGAGCTGCGGCTGGAGCAGCGCCCGCAGCCGCATCGTCACGTCGACATCCTCGCACGAGTAGTCGCGCGCGGCATCCACCGGCACCACATCGAATCCCAGCTGCTGCTTCCCCTTGCCGCACAGCTGCTCGTACGCGGTCATGGTGTGCCCGAGATACTCGAGCGCCAGCAGGTCGAGCCCGTGTGAACGACGACCGGGGTCGAGCAGGTAGCTGGCGAGCATCGTATCGAACTCGAGTCCGGCCAGCCGTACGCCGGCGCCGCGCAGCACGAGCATGTCGTACTTGGCGTTCTGCGCGATCTTCTTCACCGCCGCGTCTTCGAGCATGGCGCGCAGCGGCGCGCAGGGCGCACTGTCGAAGGGTGGCAGATTCACCGGCTCCGGCACACCGGCGTTGAGGCGACGCCCGGCGATTCCGGCATCCCCCGAGAGCAACGCCAGGTTGCCCGAGCCGTCATCGCGGCGATGACGGAAGGGCAGGTAGTAGCCCTCGCCCGGCGCGACGGCAATGGAGAGCCCCACGAGCGTGGCACGCATCGCATCCACGGGATTGGGCGCATCCGGATCGCACACCGTTTCGGTATCGATGGCAATGTACGGTACCTCGCGCACCCGCTGCAGCATCCTGGTCAGCGCGTCGACCGTCTCGACCGTGGTGTAGCGCGCGTCGGCCAGCACCGGCACGCCGCTCGTGCTCTCCCGCACCGGCGCTGCCACGGGCCGCGCACCGGCGTGGGCCGCGGGGGCAGCCACCTCCGCGCTGCCGGTGGTCGTGGCCGCCGCCGGCGGCGCGACGGCCACTCCCCCCACATCCTTCAGCAGGCTCGTGAACTCGAGCTCGAGATACAGCGCCCGCAGCGCGGCGGTGTCGGGGGCGTTCACGTGCAGCTGCTGCGGGTCCAGCTCCACGGGCACATCACAGCGAATGGTGACCAGCTGTTTCGACAGGCGCGCCTCGGCTTCGTACTGGAGCAGCGCCTCGCGCGGACGCTTCTTCGTGATCTCCGAGGCGTGCGCGAGGATGTTCTCCAGCGGGCCGTACTGCGTGATGAGTTCGATGGCGCCCTTCTCGCCGATCCCCTTCACCCCCGGCACGTTGTCGCTGCTGTCGCCCACGAGCGCGAGATAGTCGATCACCCGCTCCGGCGGCACACCCAGCCGCGCGCTCGCGTTTTCCATGCCCACCCAGCTCTCTTCAACGCTGGCGGGCCCGCCTCGCCCGGGATTGAGCAGCCACACCCCGGGACGCACCAGCTGCTGAAAATCCTTGTCGCCCGACACGATGACCACGTGGTAGCCGGCCTCGACCCCCTTCTTGGCCATCGTGCCGATCACGTCGTCGGCTTCGAACCCCTCGGCGGTCAGCACCGGAATGTCGTAGGCCGCCAGCAGCTGCAGCACCCGCTCCAACCCCTGATCGAAGTCGGCCTGCAGGTCGTCGGCAAGCTTCTCGCGCGTGGCCTTGTAGTCGGGGTACAGCGCGTCGCGGAAGGTGGCGCCGCTGTCGTGGACCCACGCCAGCAGCTCCGGCTGGTGCGTCGTGAGCAGCCGCTTGAGGAAGTTGGCCACGCCCCACGCAATGCTGGTGTTCTCACCACGACTCGTGCTGAGCGGACGCTGCAGGAGCGCGAAGAACGCGCGGTAAATGAGCGCGTAGCCGTCGATGAGGAAGAGCCGAGGCGCCGGGGGGCGGGTGACGTCAGCCACGGCACCCCCGGCCGGCGGGGGCGCGCTCAGCGCGCGCCGAGCTTGCGGCGAATGGCGAGGTCGAGGTCGCCGCGGCTCTGTGGCGAGAGGCGCCAGCGGCCAAAACCGGTCTGGTCGATGAAGAAGAGCTGGATGCGCAGCTCGCGGTATTCCCAGATCTGCTGGCGGACGCGCTCATTCGGATTGAGCAACCCGGTGTCGATGATGTTGTCCGGATCGCCCAGCGCCACGAAGGCGGTGCCGCGATCCGACTGCCAGCCGGCTCCGACGTCGTCGCGAAACCGGAGGTTGGCGGTGCGGATACGGGCAAAGTAATCACGCAACCCCTCGTGTTCAGCGGTGCCCGGCACCGGATCGGTGGCCTTGAGAAACGTCGTCCAGGCCGTGGCCCGGTCGGCGAGATCGGCATCCCGCAACGCCCTGAGCTGATCGGGGGTGGTGAACCAGCGCAGGTACGCGAGCATCTCGTCGAAGGTGCCTATGGGCACATCTTCGCCGAGGGTAACCAGGACGCGCGTACGCGCCGTATCGGTGCGGCCGGCGGCCGTGACCTGAATGGTGTTGATGCCGATGGCCAGGCGGTTCACCGGCAACCCGATGGTGGTGCTGCGCCCCGCCCCGCGCTGCGGCAGTTCCACGACGGTGTCGAGTCCCACGATCTCGGCGTCACCCACGGCACGCACCCGCACACTGCCCGGTGGTGTACTGCCGACCGCGTCGATGTAGAGCGCCAGCAGCGAGTCGATACCGTACACCAGCGTGGAGCGCGGACGCGCCAGCACACGCGGTAGCGAGTCGACCGTCTGACGGGGAATGGCCTCGTACACGGGAATGGCGGTGGTCAGGCCGTCCGGCGCCAACGCGGGCACCTGCAGCGAGACCTCCTCGCTGGAGCTCCGGATGCTCGACTCGTCCTTGACGCTGACCGTCATCGTGTAGCGTCCCGGCGCCAGACGCAGGAACTGCTGCCAGATGATGCTTTCGTCGGTACGAGACGTTTCGCGGAAGGTGGGCACGCGCACCTGTTCGGTGGCTTCGATGGTGCGCACGACCGTGGCACCCTGTCGCAGCTGCACGCGGGCCACATAGGCGGCGGCGTACCGGTCACCCTCGCGCGCAAAGCCCAGCGAACGTGAGGGGAGCGACAGCGCCAGCAGCGTGAGCGTACTGTCCGGCGACGGGGCGCGGAGGAACGACACGGAGGCGGTAAAGGGTATCGTCCCGGCCCCGGCAACCAACCCCATGGCGCGGTACAGCCGGGTCATCTCCGCCGGGGCACCGGGGATGGGAACACCTGGCGCGCCCGGCGCGCCCGGCGGCACGGCCGAGGCTGCTCCGGTAGGACGCGGCTTCGCACACCCCGTGAGCGCGAGGAGAACGGCGACGGCACCGGCGATCGTCCCCGCGGCGGGACGTGGAAGCAGCTTGCGTAACATGTGTGGCTGATGGGACGAAGGGTGCGGCACGTTCCTGAGCCTTGTCTTGCTGCGACTGCTGGACGGCGTTACGTTCGCCCCGTGGCTATCGAGACGCTAGTCGGGACGACATTGGCCGGGTACACGGTACGCGGAAAAGTTGGTGAGGGTGGGACGGCAACCGTCTTCCGCGCCGATCATCCGACGCATGGTACCGTTGCCCTGAAGGTGCTGCGGGAGAAGTTGCAGCACGACAAGACCGCCGTGGCGCGTTTTCTCCGTGAGGCGCAGTTCGGTGCTCGGGTAGAACACGCGAACATCGTGCGTACCCTAGACTACGGGCAGTCGGACAGCGATCGCTACTATCTCGCCATCGAATGGGCGGGGGGGGAGATCCTCGACAAGTACGCCGAAAAGAGCGGTCCGCTTCCCTGCAAGGAAGTCGCCGCGATCATGGCGCAGATCTGTGGTGCTGTTCAGGCCGCCCACGACGTGGGTATCGTGCACCGCGACCTGAAGCCGGAAAACATCATGTACGACCCGGCCACCCGGCAGATCAAGCTGCTCGACTTCGGCATTGCCGCCGATACCGAGGCAGCCCCCGATCAGCGCCTCACCCGCGCCGGCTTCTTCGTGGGCACGCTCATGTACGTGGCCCCTGAGGCGCTGTCCGGAGAGCTGGTGGGACCAGCTGCCGACCAGTATTCGCTGGCCACCATTGCGTACTACCTGCTGTCGGGGTGCCTGCCCTACACCGGCAAGTCGCCGCGCGAGCTGTTCTCGCAGCTGCTCACGCAGCCGCCCGTGTCGCTCAACAAGGCCAAGCCGTCGCTCACCTTTCCCGCGGCGGTCGAGGCCGTGGTCATGAAGGCGCTTTCCAAGGCTCCGGCGGAGCGGTACCCGTCGGTCATGGCCTTCTGCGAGGCGTTCAGCGACGCCGCGAACTCCACGGCCAGCAGCTCCGGCGCGGCGGCCGCCGCAGCCACCACCGACGCCGGCAAGGACAAGGGTGGGCTGTTCGGGAAAATGAAGGGACTGTTCGGCCGTTGACCACGTCGGACACGTCGCTCGCCCGGTATTCCGAACGGCTCGTCGCCCTGCTGGCCGAACGATCGGCCAAGCGGGGCGATTTCGTACTCGCCTCGGGGCGCCGCTCGTCGCTGTACGTGGACTGCCGCCTGACGGCCATGCATCCGGAGGGACAGCTGCTCATTGGGCGCGTCGGCCTGGCGACGCTGCGCCACAGCGGCTGGCCCGTCGATTCGGTGGGGGGGTTGACCCTGGGGGCCGATCCCATCGCGTATGCCATCGCCCATGCCAGCGCCCTGGCGGCCGAAGGGGGTGACGGGGAAATGGTTCGGGCCTTTACCGTGCGCAAGGAAGCCAAGCAGCATGGCACCGGCAAACTCATCGAGGGCCCGTTTCAGTCTGGCGACCACGTGGTCGTGGTGGAGGATGTGATCACCACCGGGGGCTCGGCGCTCAAGGCCGTCGAAGCCGTGCGCGCGGCTGGCGGCGCGGTGGTCGGGGTGCTGGCGCTGGTTGACCGCCAGGAAGGCGGGCGCGAGGCCATCGAAGCGACGGCCGGGGTGCCGGTGATCAGCCTGGTCACGGCCGAGCAGCTGGCGCCGCTGATCAGAGGGTAGCACTCCGCGTCTTCCGGGCGAGACGGAATCCCCCCTCGCGCGTCTTTCGGGTGTCATGACCGCCTCTGCCCTGTCCCGGTCCACCCCGCTCGCCTCGCACCGCATTCCCACGCCGTTCGCCGGCACGCGCGCCCTCGCCTTGCCGGCGAACGTGCTGTTCGAGGAAGAGCGCGCCAAGGACCTGGCCACCTTCCGGCAGGCGGGCAAGCGGCGCCTGTGGAGCACGGTGGTCATTGCCGTGGTGCTGGTGGCGGCCATGCAGGTGGGGCTGGCGCGTGTGCCCTTGGCAACCGTGGCCGCCATGTTCGCCACCGCCCTCGCGCTCAATGGCGCGCTGTCGGCGCTCGGGCGCTCGCCGGCGCTTTACCGCCGGTGGCTCAAGTATGTCTTTGCCGTTTTCGACGCCGCGCTGATCAGCAGTGTGGTGTTCCTGTTCGGCGCCCCCGTGCTCGTGCTGGCGTACGTGCTGGCCATCGTGCCGTACTCCTTCGATCGGGGGCCGGCGCTGGGGTACGTCACCACCGCCGCATCCGTGATCGGCTTTCTCGCGGCGAGCCTTGCCCACAACGCGGCCATCCCGCAGAACGCCACTCCGGTGCCGCAGATCCTGCTCGCCGCCGGATTGCTCGTGGTCATGGCGCAGCAGGTCATTCAGATGCCGTCGCGGCTCATTGCGCGGTTGCGCCGAACGCGCGAGCGCATGGCGCAGGTGGAGCGCGGGGATCTCGCGGTGCGCGCCGATGCCCGGCACGCCGACGAGCTGGGCTTTCTCGAGCGCAGCTTCAACGGCATGCTCGACGAGTTGCAGCTCCTCATTGAAACCGTGCAACGGGAAGCCGATGAACTCGCGGCCGTGGCCACGCAGGTGTACAGCGCGGCCAGTACGCTGCAGCGGCGCGCCGGTGAGGTGGCGGGCGGAGCGCACGCCCTGCGCGAGGAATTGGAAACGCAGCAGGCGCGCGCCGCCAACGGCGTGCGTACGGGTCATGAGGCGCGCCGCACCGCCGACGCCGCGCGCCGCACGGCAGATGTCACGGCCGCCGACGCGCACGTAGTGGATGACGTGGTCGCGGCCAGCCGCGAGGCCATCGAGCGGGCGGCGCAGGCGCTGGTGCGGGTGGGCCGTGACGTCACGGCCACGGCGGCCACGGTGCGGGCCCTGCAGCCGGCCTCCGAACAGGTGGGCCGGTTCGTGGATACGGTCTCCCGCATTGCGCGGCAGACCAACATGCTCGCCCTGAACGCCGCCATCGAAGCCTCGCGCGCAGGTGAGGACGGGTTGGGGTTCGCGGTCGTCGCCGACGAAATTCGCGCGTTGAGCGTGGAGAGTGCCCAAGCCGCGAAACGCGTGGCCGCCACCGTGCAGCGCGTGCGCGACGAGATCGACACGGCCGTGCAGGCCATGGATACCACCGCCCACGAAGTCCAGGGAGCCGGCACCATTGCGCGTGATGCCACGCGGGCGCTGTCGAGCATGGTGGACGGCATCACCCGCATCACGAAGCAGAGCGACGAAGTCGCCGCCCTGGCGCAGACCCAGGCCACGCTGTCGGCCTCGGCGGCCACGGCTTTCGATGCACTCGACCTGTCGGCGCAGCGGGCCTCCAGCGGCGCGCGCGCCGCGGCCGATGGTTCCGACGCGCAGCGGGCCAGCATCGAGGAGCTCTCGCGCAGTGCCCAGCAGCTCACACAGGCCGCGGCCCGGCTCCGGGTGCTGGCGCTGCGTCACACGGCGGAGTCGCCGCTGGTGTGATGGTGCGCGGTGGCGCTGGTCGCGGCGGCCGTGTGCGGCTCGGGCGGGCGCGACAACCACGCCGGCGGTGACGCAAAGGGATCGAACTCGCGCAGCTGGGCGAGATACGGCAGCACCAGCTGTTCCCGCATCATCTCCAGCATGCTCTCACCGGTGTGCCGACGACGAAACTCGGCGGCACCAATGTGCAGGGTCCCCGAGAGATGACGGGAGAAGCTCTGTGGCGAGGAGTACTCCATGAGGTACGCCGCCTGAGTGATGCTGCACCCCGGGTTTTCGAGGAGGTGGGCCGCGCGTACCATGCGGGCCGACGCGAGGTAGCGCTTGGGTGTGGGAATGCCGTGGCGAACGAACCGGCTCATGAGCGTGGTGGGAAGGACGCCCATGTGCCGAGCCAGCTGTTGCACCGTGGTGAGGCTGCGCGGCACGGTGAAGAGCGTGTCGAAGAAGCGTACGCTGGCCGACACGGCCCCCTGCAGATCGCGCCGGAGCACCGAGATGGCGCGGGTGTCGATGTCCTGCACGTATTCGGTGGTGACCAACGTCCGCAGGGTGCGCCATCCGGCCGGATCGCGCGCATCGACGAGGGTGCGCACCCCATGTTGGCCGAGCGAGAGGAGGGCGGCCGAGCTGCGGGCTTCGTTGCCGGTGAGCAGGGCCACGGCGGGCACACGCGGAAACTCCCGCACCAGGCGCGCCATGGAGGGCGCGTACTGCTGCTGATAGCGCGACACCGACACGATGACCGCGGACACGGAATGTGTTCGCAGGTCGTGCAGCACCTGATCGAGGGTGTCGCGGTGCATCGCCACACAGCTCCCGTTCGTGAGAGCGTCGACGCGTTGTTGTTCCGATGGCGTGACGAAGGTGACGACGGCGGATGCGCCGCGTTGGCGGGCCGGATTGCTCGTGGACATGACCACTCTCGAACGATGGGGGGCGGGATCGCGCCGCGCGCGCTCATGTGCGCAGGCGGTCGGTGAGCGGGGATGGCCAGCACGGTAGCCGCGCGCGTCATTCGGGTGTCACCGTCACGCGTGATGGTGGGCGCCTACCGCGTGAAATTGATGACGCCGTGACACGATCCGGCGAGGCACGGGGCGGCGATTGCGCGCGCGAAACCGCTATATTGCGCAGGAACGGATATCGTCGGCCGGACGGTCGCGAAATCGGGGAACGGGCCTTCATGGTCACGCCACGATTCCGAGGAAAGTCCGGGCTCCACAGAGCAGGTCGCCAGGTAACGCCTGGGCACGCATGGCGCGAGCGGTGCGTGACGGACAGTGCAACAGAAAGCAAACCGCCGTCTTCGCAAGAAGGCGGTAAGGGTGAAAGGGTGGGGTAAGAGCCCACCGCGCGGCTGGCAACAGTCGTGGCACGGCAAACCCCGGCCGGAGCAAGGCCAAATAGGCGGTGAGAGGCGGCTCGCCTCGACCCCGTCGACCTGCCTTCGGGCAGACTCGGCGAACCGCGGGTAGGCTGCTGGAGCGTGCCGGTGACGGCACGCCGAGAGGAATGACCGTCCGGTGCACCTCGGTGTACCGACAGAACCCGGCTTACAGGCCGGCGGTATCCGTTCAACTCCTGTTTCGGGTTTTGGGTCTTGGGTTCTGCGCTCATCGGAACGGCGCGCCGCGCGATGGCGTCGGCGCTGTTGCTCACCGCCTGCGGTGGGGGCGGCGGGCGTGTATCCACCGCGGCAACCCCGGTTTCCGGCGCAGCCGCGCCAGCGCTCCCGGCAGCGGTGCCGGCCCCGCTGCGCGTAGCGCTTCCGGCGCGGCTCGTCAGCACCACCTGGCGCGTGCAATCCTCCGCGCGGGTCACCGTTACCGGTGACGGCGGGGAGCAGCGCATTGACAGCGATGCCGTCGTTTCCTGGTCGGCGGAGCGGCAGCCGCACGGCGCTCTGCGGGCCAGTGGCCAGGTGGATTCCTTCACGGTGCGCACCGAGCTGGACAGCCGTCGCCCGGCCACGGCTCCGGCTCCGGCTCCGGTGCTACCGGGGCTCATCCTGCTGGACGCGACGCTCGACAGTGGCGCGGTACGGGTCTCCACGCGTCCCCCATTGGCCAATGAGTGCGATCGTCCGGAAGCGAGCGCCGCGGCAGTGGCACGCGATCTTCTCGTGCGGGTCCCGAACGGTGTTGCCCTTGGAGATCGGTGGCGAGACAGCGTGGTGACGCTTACCTGTCGCAGTGGTGTCCCCATAGTAGTGCATACAACAGTACTCTCCCAGCTGGAAGAGCTGACCGACGAGGTGCTCGTGGTACGCCGAGACCTTGCCGCGCGGTATCAGGGGAAGGGGGGCACGGCCTTCAGGACGCTCGAACTGACGGGCACCGGGGTCGGAGCCCAGCGCGCCCGCGTTCATGCGCTGCGGGGCACCCTGGAGCGCCTGGAGGGCACGATGACACTGACCTTGCAGGCCACCGAGCGACTGCCGGGCAGCGCCCCGCGCAGCCAGCAGATCGTGCAACGCACGGAGTTCTCGGCGGTGCGGGCGCGCTGAGCATTGCGGAGCGGCCGGCCGGTGGGCCGGCCGTTCATGACAGGCGAGGGGGCAGGGGGAAGGTGGTCAGGAGGATGGGGGAAGTTCTTGCCCCTGCTCCCTGAATGCCTTCCGCCTGCCCCCTCCCTTGTCACCCCACGCGCGCCCCCGGCGCGCCCACCATCCAATCAGTCCATCAACCGCAGCGGCATCACCAGGCACAGGTACTTGGCCGGATCGTCCCAGCCTTCGGGCTCGATCGTGGCCGCGCGCTCGGGGGCCTTGAACGTCAGACGCACCTGTTCGGTGGGCATGAAGCGCAGGATCTCGAGCAGGTACGTGGCGTTGAAGCCGATATCGAGCTGATCGCCCGTGTAGTTGACCGGGAGCTCGTCGCTGGCTTCGCCAAGATCGGGCGTGGTCACGCTGAACTTCAGCATGCCGGTGTTGAAGGACATCTTGATGCGATGCGTCTGATCGCTGGCAATGACGCTCATGCGCTTGAGTGCCTGCGTGAGCGCGGCCTTGTCGGCGAGGGCGTAGCGATCGTTGTCCTTCGGGATGACCTGCTCGTAGTTGGGATACGGGCCTTCCACCAGCCGCGTGAACACGGACGTGAACGGCGAGCGGAAGCCCAGGTGATTGTCGCCGCGCGCGATCTCGAGCTCTTCTTCGGCGGGGAAGAGGCGACGGATCTGTTCGAGCGCCTTGGGCGGCACGATGAGATCGCCCGGCGGCGCACTGCTGGCTTCGACGGGCAGCTCCATCTTGGCGAGCCGATGGCCATTGGTGGCCACCATGCGCATGCGCTCCTCACGCAGCTCCCAGAGCACGCCGTTCAGAATGGGGCGGGACTCCTCGGTGCTCACGGCGAAGGCCGTGTGGGCGATGAGCTTCTGCAGCTCCCCCGACTTGACCCGCCACGAGTCGTTGAAGCGCACGCTGGGGAACGTCGGGAACTCGTCGCGCGGCAATCCGAGCAGCTTGAATTTGGATCGGCCGCACTCGAGGGTTACCCGCTGCTCGCCGCTGGTCGCGATCTTCACCGGCGACGGGGGGAGCTCGCGGGCAATCTCGCTGAGCTTCTTGGCGGGAATGGTGATGGCGCCGGGCGTTTCGACATCGGCACTGACTTCCGTGCTGACGGCGATGTCGAGATCGGTCGCCGAGAACCGAATGCCGCGATCGGTGGTCTCGACGAGCAAATTGGCCAATACCGGCAAGGTGGTCTTGGCCGGTACGGCAGCGGTCACGGCCTGAAGGCCTTCCTGCAGCTTCTCACGCGAGATCGTGAACTTCATGCCCGGAATTGTGGAAGGACTGCGGGTACCTGCTGTTTAAAAACAGACTTAGATAGAAAAACAGCAGTAGCAGCAGGGGGTGTGGGCTTGTTTACAAACGCTGCAACCTACGCGTTTTCAGTCACTTCCGCCATACCACCTCATGTGGACATCCTGTGGGGTGCCGGAGGTACTCCCCGGCGGCACACAGTGGGGGGGTGGGCCAATGTGGGGGCGTGTGGAGCGGCGGGGATTCAGGAGCCCAGCTGACCGGTTGTCCGCAGGGTTTCCAACATGGTGCGCACCTTCAGCACACGCTCGGCAAACCCGGTCTCCGCGCCCATATCCTCGGCGACGCGTTCCAGGGAGTGGATGACCGTGGAGTGATCGCGACCCCCGAAGGCGTTGCCGATCTCCACCAGCTGCAAGGCCAGCAGCTCCCGGCACAGATACATGGCAATCTGCCGCGGCACGGTGAGCTGCTTGGTGCGTGTCTTGGAGCGCAGGCCATCCGGCGTTACGCCCCACTCGCGGGCCACGACCTGCTGAATGGTGGCGACGGTGATGGTGGTGGGCGGAACGTCGGGGAAGTCGGAGTGCGTGGCGCCGCGCAGCTTGTCGCGCAGCGCCTCCCGCGCCAGGTCCACGGAGATGTCGCGGTGCTTGAGCGACGCGTAGGCGAGCAGCTTGATGATGGAACCCTCGAGCTCGCGGACGGACGACTTCACATGCTGCGCGATGAACTCGATGACCTCATCGGGGATGGTGAGCTCGAGGTGATCGAGGCTCGCCTTCTTCTTGAGGATGGCGATGCGATGTTCGAAGTCGGGCGAGTCGACGTTGGCGACCATCCCCCACTCGAAACGCGACACGAGGCGCGACTCGAGGCCGGGGATCTCCTTCGGGGGCCGATCGGAGGTCAGCACGATTTGTCGTCCGGCCTCGTAGATGGCATTGAAGGTGTGGAAGAACTCCTCCTGGGTGCTCTCCTTGCCCTTCAGGAACTGCACGTCGTCCACCAGCAGCAGGTCGATTTCGCGGAAGCGGCGGCGGAAGTCGCCCATCTGGCCGGTCTGGATGGCGCCGATGAATTCGTTGGTGAACTGCTCGGTGCCGACGTAGGCGATGCGCAGGGAGGGGGTCCGCCGCCGCTGTTCGTGGGCGATGCCCTGCATGAGGTGGGTCTTGCCGAGCCCGGTCTCGCCGTAGATGAAGAGGGGGTTGTAGACCTTGCCGGGCGCCTGGGCGGCGGCCTGGGCGGCGGCAGCGGCGACATCGTTCGACTTGCCGATGACGAACTGGTCGAAGGTGTACCGCGGATTGAGTGGCGTAGACATGCGCGATTGCTGCGCCACTGGTGGCGCGACAATCGGGGCCGGAGGAGGCGCCACGAACATGTCCATCTGGACCCGCCCCACCCGCTCCTCGTGCACCTTGAAGCGGATTTTGATGGGGTGGCCGAGCGCGACGGGGGCGAACGTCGCGAGCAGGTCGGCGTGCTTCGAGTCGTTCCAGTCGGCGGAGAACTGGTCCGGGGCGCCAATGACGAGCGTGTCGCCTTCGACGGCAATGGCGTCGGTGGGCTCGAGCCAGGTGCGGTACGTCTGCTCCGGAAGCACCTGCCGCGCCCGTTGGCGCAGGCGATCCCAGGTTTCGGCAGGCGATAGCGACATGGGCGACTCGAGCGGTGGCGAACGGAAGCGACGCGGGCGGCGAAGGTACCCCGTTTATTGTGGATAAGTCAATTGGCACAACGGGCGTGAGTTGGCCGGCGCGGGCGCGCCAATACGTGTTGGCAAGCAAGTCTCCCGGTGGATGCTCAACTCGTTGTCCCGAGCCAGTTTAGAAGGGAAATTCCGGCGCGCACGCCCCTTGACCCTCACCACCGGCCCGGGTACATTCTGAGGCTCGACGGGATGGCGCGAGGCGCCTGTCCGGTCCACCATACTGACGTTGCGCCGGCATTCCGGCTCGTTTTCCCTCGTTCTTCGTAGAGTTCGCCATGGGCAAGCCCACTTATCGTCCGCGCAACACGCGTCGCATCCGTAAGCACGGCTTCCGTGCGCGCATGGAGACGAAGTGGGGGCGCGCCGTCCTCGCTCGTCGCCGCAAGAAGGGGCGCAAGCAGCTCACCGTCCAGCTCCCGTCCAAGTACGCTGGCGCCTGAGTCACAGGCGTTCCCGCGTCCGCTTCGGCTGACGCGCGGCACCGACCTCGAACGAGTTCGTCACGAAGGGAAGCGAGTGCGCACCGCGTCACTGGACGTGCGCGCCACCGCTTCCCTTCACGCGTTCTCGCGCGTCGGGTTCGTCGTGCCCAAGTACAAGCACTCCGGGGTGGCGCGGAACCTGGTGAAACGCCGCCTCCGGGAGCTCGTACGGCGGCACATGCTCCACCTCCTCCAGCAGCACCCCCCACTCGATGTGGTCGTGCGCGTCTTCCCCTCGGCCTACGACCGTGACCTTGCCACCCTCGGCGGAGAGTTGGAGCAGGCCATCCGCCAGCTGCTCAAGCGGGTCGGGTAAACCGGGCGTGGTACGGCAGCTCTTCATCCTGCTCGTGCGCGGCTACCAGGTCGCCCTCTCGCCCATCTTCGGTGGGGCGTGCCGCTATTATCCTTCCTGTTCCGCCTACGCCATCGAAGCGCTGGAAAAACATGGCGCGTGGCGCGGGGGGTGGATGGCGTTGCGCCGCATTGGCCGCTGCCATCCGTTCCGGCCGGGCGGATTCGACCCGGTGCCCTGACGCGATCGCTTGCCGCACTCTCCCCCCGGGATTCGCCGTCGGGCCAACCGGACAGGGTCACTCCAGCGTTACTCTCAATTTCCCATGGAACCACGTCGTATCGTTCTGGCTGTCGTGCTCATGGCGGCCGTGCTGCTCGTCACGCCGTACCTCTTCCCCACGCCCACGCCGGTCCCGGGCGCCCGGAAGGCCACGGCGGATTCGGCGCAGACCGTGTCCGACAGCAGCGCGCCGAGCGTGAGTGGTGCCGTGGCCGGCGACGCGATGGGCGCGCCGGCGGTGCCGGCCGAACCGGCGGTCGTGCTGCCGGTCGATACCGCCGTGGTGAACACTGCCGTGGCCGACTACCGCACCACGAGCAAGGGCGCCGCGCTCATCGGCGCCTCGCTGACGCAGTTTCAGGCACTGTCGAACGGGGGACGCACCCGCAGCGGTACCGTGGAACTCGCGCTCCCCAACGAGCGCATGCTGGGGTATCGCCTCGTCGTGCCCGGCGACACGATCGACCTCACCACGCAGACGTTCCGTTCCACGCAGTCGGCAGACGGCAACAGCACCGTCATCACGTACGACGCGGATCTGGCGGGACGGCTGGTGTCGATCCGTTACTCCTTCCTTCCCGACAGCTATCGCGTCAACGTCGCGGCGGCGGTGGCGGGGGTGCCAGAAAACAGCTACCTGCTGGTGGACCTCCCCACGGGGTTCCGCAGCTCCGAGTCGGACACCACCGAAGACCATTCACATCTGGCGTACGCGTACAAGCCGGAGCTCGCGGGCGCCGAGGGGATCGCCTTCCGTTCCGTCGACCCGGGTGAGCGCGAAATCGAGGCCGGTCCCATTTCCTGGGGCGTCGCGAAGAACAAGTATTTCATCGTGGGCGTGCTCGCCCCCAAGGGGGGCACCCCGTTCGCCGAGATCAACGTGACCGGTGGGCCCCGCATCAACGATGAGGCGGTACGCGGGCAGGCCACACTGGTCACCCCGCTCAAGGCCGGCAACGCGGCCTTCGAAGTGTATGTGGGCCCGCAGGAGTTCAAGCGGCTGGTGGCGCTGGGGCGCGAATTCGAAACGTCCAACCCCTACGGCGGCTGGATCCAGGGGATCGTGCAGCCCTTCGCCACCATCGTCATTCGCCTCCTCCTGTGGATGAAGAGCACGCTCGGGCTGTCGTACGGCTGGATTCTCGTGATCTTCGGCGTGGCCATCCGCATCATTCTCTGGCCGCTCAACCAGAAGGCCATGCGCAGCAGCATGCAGATGCAGCGCATCCAGCCCGAACTGCAGGCCATCCAGACCCGCTACAAGAACGAGCCGCAGAAGCTGCAGCAGGCCATGATGGAGCTGTACAAGGAACATGGCATGAGCCCCTTCAGCTCCCTTTCGGGGTGCCTGCCCATGCTCATCCCGCTGCCGGTGTTCTTTGCGCTCTTCTTCGTGTTCCAGAACACCATCGAGTTCCGCGGTGTGCCGTTCCTCTGGTTCCCGGACATCTCGGTGAAGGACCCGTACTACATCATTCCCGTGCTCGTGGCGGCCACCACCATGCTCATGTCCTGGATCGGCATGCGCGGCACGAAGTCGAATGAGCAGCAGAAGATGATGATGTACCTCATGCCGGGGATCATGCTGGTGTTCTTCTTCAGCATGGCGTCGGGACTCAACCTGTACTACTTCATCCAGAACCTCGCGTCGCTGCCGCAGCAGTGGCTCATTGCGCAGGAGCGTTCCAAGCCGCTGGTGAAGGGATGACGCTGCTGCCCGGCGACGACGACACGATCGTCGCGCTGGCGACCGCCTCCGGGCGTGGCGCGGTGGCCATGGTTCGTCTTTCGGGAGCGCGCGCCATCGACATTGCGCGCGCTCTCGGCGCATTCGGCGGGGTCACGGGCGGCGCCGTCGACCCCCGCCGCGCGCAGCTGGTGAAGTTGGCCGACCCGGACACCGGGGCACCGCTGGAGCAGGCGCTCGTGACCGCCTTTCCCGCCCCGCACTCGTTCACCGGCGAGGATGTGGTGGAAATCGGGACGCACGGCGGGGCGGTCTCGCCGGCCGTCGTGATGGGCGCCTGCATCCGTCACGGCGCGCGCGCGGCCCGGCCCGGGGAGTTCACCCGTCGCGCGGTGCTGCGGGGCCGCATGGACCTGCTGCAGGCGGAGGCCGTGGCCGACCTGATCGAGGCGCGCACGCAGGCCATGCAGCGACAGGCGCTCGCCCAGCTCGACGGCGGGCTCTCGCGCCGCCTGCAGGCATTGCGCAACGAGGTGATTCACCTCGAGGCGCTGCTGGCCTACGACATCGATTTCCCCGAGGAAGATGACGGCCCCATCGCGCCGGAACGGGTGGCGGCGGCGGCGCGGGCCCTCGGCGAGGCCCTGGAGGCGCTGCTGCGCACCGCGCCACGCGGCGCGATGGTGCGCGACGGCGCCCTCGTGGTCATCGCGGGGCCGCCCAACGCCGGCAAATCGAGCCTGTTCAATGCGCTGCTCGGCGAGTCGCGCGCAATCGTGACGGCGGTGCCGGGCACGACGCGTGACGCGATCGAGGCGCTGCTGGACCGGGGAAGCGGGCACCTGCCGCTCCGCCTGGTGGATACCGCAGGGCTGCGCGACACCGAGGACGAGGTGGAACGGCTGGGGATCGAGGTGAGCGGACGCTATCTCGCCCAGGCCCAGGTGGTGCTGGCGTGCGGGGCCAGCATGGAAGATCTCGTGCATACGCAGCAGGTCGTGCGTGAGCGCACGACCGCCGTGGTGGTGCCGGTGCTCACCAAGAGCGACCTGCGCACGGCCATCGACGGGACGGGTGACGGCGACGCGGTGCCGGTCAGCGCGGAAGCGGGCGACGGACTTGCCGCGCTCTTGCCGCGCATCGATATGGCCGCACAGGCACACACACCGGGGGACACCGACGCCGTCATCATTACCCGGGAGCGCCATCGTGCGGGGCTCACGGTCGCGCACCACGAAGTGGCGGCCTTTCAGGCGGCGTGGAACCATGGTGCGCTCCCCGCGCCCGTGGCGGCGGTGCATCTGCTCGCGGCGCGCGAGGCGCTCGCGGAGCTCATCGGGACGGTGGACACGGAAGACGTGCTGGACCGGGTCTTCCGCGACTTCTGTATCGGGAAGTGATCTCGAGAACTGAGGTCTGAGATCTCAGGTGGAGAGTTGCGAGGCTGAGGCGGAGACTTGAGCTCGGATCGCGGTGAGCACGAGGGTTCTAGCAGTGAGAAGTTGAGCGTCGTTCATCGACTCTCACCGCTAGCCAGCTCAACTCGCATTGCGATCCGGGCTCAACTCTGAGCCGTTTCAGCCTCTCAACTCTCCGACTCAACTCTGAGCGCTCAGCGCTCAGCTGACCACCGTAAGGCGCGGCCGCTCGGTGATCGGTTCGGCCGCGGCCGCGATTTCGTGCGCGCTCGCGCGCACCGACCAGGCAAAGCCGCGCCCCTGAATGGCGGCGTCCACCATGCGGGCGCCGAGGAAGTAGCCGGCGCGTTCGGGGAGCACGGTGCGCTCGAGGGTGCGGGCCTCGTCGCTCATGCCACCGGACAGGTAGCGCAACCGCAATCCCAAGGCCGCACGCTCGAAGTCGAGCGTGGCGGCACGGGTGAGCACCGGCTCCACTTCGCGCACGCGCGCGTACTGCCGCCGGCCGAAGCCGAAGTACTCCCACGCCGCATGTCCCGGGCTGACCGCGCGGGACACCTGCACCGCGAGTCCCTCGTTCACGAGCAGTTCGCGCAGGGAGGCCTGCCGTCCCGTTTCCCAGTATGAGTAGTAGCCACCGGCGTCGCGCACGAGGTCACGCATGCTGCTGCGGCTCGTGGGGGAGGTGTAGCGGATCACGTGCGTGATTTCGTGCGCCAGCCAGAGCGGAATGAGCTCGGGATCGAGGCCCAGCCCCTGCGTATCGGGGTTGGCAATGCCGGTGAAGTGCTCGAGGCAGACGAACGCGATGCCGCGGCCGTTCACCACCAGCTCGCCGGCGTTGGCCGCCCCCACGCCCACCATGAGCACGATGTCATACGGCACGTCGACGTCGAGCAGCATGCGCACCTTGTCTTCGGTGTGCCGCGCCAGCGTCACGAGATCGGCCGTGGCGAGCAGCGCGTGCAGGTCGCTGCGGTCGGCGGCGACGGTGTTGCGCACGACCTCCTCGAAGTGGGGACCAGACGGCTCGAGGACGTAATTGTCCCAATAGGCGGTCAGCAGTTCGCGGTGTCGCTCGAAGTACTCGAGGTAGGCCGCGAAACGGTCTTCGGCTTCAAGAACCGCGAGAAAATCAGGAACGAGATTGATCAACATCAACGACCCGGGGTCGGGAAGCCGGCGCGATCGTGACCGTGTGTCGACGCGCGGGGACGAACCCCGGCGCGAGACACCTATCGCTCGCCGAACGAGACGCGGAGGTGGGAAGCGTCCACGCACGCCATGGAAGGCGGGAAGTTAGCCCGCCCCCAATGTCACAACAAGAGACCATCGACATGGAATGTGGAGAACCGGCGTCGCCTGGTTCAACTCGGTGACGGTTCATGCCGAGACTCTGCGACATCCCCGGGCTTCCGATGTCACCATGACCACGCTCCACCTTATCGAACTGACCTGCCCCGTCTGCGCCGTGGCCTTCCGTTCGCAGACCGTCGTGGCCACCAATGGGTTGGGCGGCAAACGCACCGACTTTCACGAGCGCGCGGCCGGGATGCAGCCGCTGCCGTACTTCGTGCATCTCTGCACCCACTGCGGCTACGCCGGTGTGGCGCGCGACTTCAAGGACGACGTGGTGCCGAGCACCCTGCTCAAGGAGCGGGTGTCGAGGGAGCTGACACCGGCGCTGCGCGCGTCGTTGCCCTCGGGGTCGCTCAAGTACGAGCATGCGGCCAAGGTGGCGGCGTGGCAAGGAAATGAACCGCGCTATCTGGCAGACCTCTACCTGCGTGCGGCCTGGTGCTGCGTGGACGAGGGGGACACGGAAGCGGAGCGGTACTTCCGTCGCCATGCGGCGTGGGCCTTTGCCGACGCCCTGGCGATGTTCGACGGCATGCCCCCCAACGAGCGCGCGGTGATCACCTATCTGGTGGGGGAACTGTGGCGCCGCGTCGGGGACGACGCCCAGGCGGAGCAGTGGTTCAACCGGGTGGCGCACGAAGTGACGGAACCGACGGCACAGGGGTGGGTGCTGCAGGTGGCCGAACAGCAGAAGCGGCAGCCGCGGGAGTGGTTCACGTAGCGGCGGATCTGGTGCGGTGCGGGATGGGTGGTGGAACCGCTGAAAGTGGAACCACAGACGGCAGACGGCAGGAACCACAGCGCGCAGACGGCAGGGGTTCGGAGAAACCAAACGGGCGCCACTGCTTCGCAGGGCGCCCGATTTCCTATGCCGGTGGACATCGGGAGCCGCGCGCCGCGCTGGCTCCCGCATTGTTCTACCACATGCCTGCTGTCTGCGCGCTGTCGTTCCTGCCGTCTGCGCGCTGCCGTCGACCCCGACCGCCGTCCGGCCGCCTACCGCGTCCCGAACAGCCGGTCCCCGGCGTCGCCCAGCCCCGGCAGGATGTAGCCGAACTCGTTGAGCTCCCGGTCGAGCGATGCGGTGAGGACGGGCACGTCGGGGTGCGCCGCCGCCAGGCGGTGCACGCCCTCCGGAGCGGCCACGAGACACAGGAAGCGAATGCGCGTGGCGCCGGCGCGCTTGAGCGAGGACACGGCGGCGGCGGCACTGCCTCCCGTGGCCAGCATGGGATCGAGCAGCAGGAAATCACGCTCCGACACGTCGCCCGGCACCTTGAAGTAGTAGTCCACCGGCTCGAGCGTATCGTGGTCCCGGTAGAGCCCGATGTGCCCAACGCGGGCGGAGGGGATGAGGCGCAGGATCCCCTCCACCATGCCCAGTCCGGCGCGCAGAATGGGCACCAGCGTGAGCTTCTTGCCGCGTACCGTCCAGCCGCTGGTGGGTTCGAGTGGCGTGTCCACGGTGGTGGGCTCCAGCAGAAGATCCCGGGTCGCCTCGTACGCCATGAGCATGGCGATCTCGTCCACCAGCTCCTTGAACTGCTTGGTGGAGGTCGCGCGATCGCGCAGCAGCGTGATCTTGTGGCGCACCAGCGGGTGGTCGACGATGCGGAGCGTCGGGAAGTCGATGCCGTTTTGGGAATGAGCCATATCCGATAATGACCGGAAACGACGCGAAGCGCGAGCGGCTGGCCGAGGGGGGCGCCGCGACGGCAGCGGTGCGGCGGCGTTGCACGCGCTACACTTCTGGCATGACGACTGCTGCCGCCACGCCCCACACGACGCTCCAGCGCGTCGCCGTCTACTGCGCCTCGAACGAGGGGGCCCACCCCGACTACGTGCACGCCGCCCGCGCCTTGGGAACGCTGCTGGCCAACCGCGGGATCGCCGTGGTATACGGCGGCGGTCGGACCGGGCTCATGGGTGCCTTGGCCGATGCGGCCATGGCGGCGGGTGGCGAGGTCATCGGCGTCATGCCGCACGGTCTGGTCGAACGTGAAGTCGCGCACCGCGGCATCACCTCGCTGCAGGTGGTGGATTCGATGCATGAGCGCAAGGCACTGATTGCGGAGCTCGCCGATGCCTTCATCGCCATGCCCGGTGGTCTCGGCACCCTCGAGGAGCTGTTCGAAACGTGGACGTGGGCCACGCTGGGGGTGCACCGCAAGCCGCTGGGGCTGCTCGACACGCGCCAGTTCTGGGAGCCGTTGCTGTCGCTGGTCGCGCGTCTCGACCAGGAGGGCTTTCTGCGCGGGGCGCCCGCGGAGTGGCTCGTGCGCCACGACGATCCGGCCCACCTGCTCGATCGCCTGACCTCCTTTGACCCCCCCCACGTACGGCGCTGGTTGAGTATCCGCGATACATGAGGCCGCGCCGCCGCGCCGCGCCGCGCGACTGAGGCCACGCCGTGCGCAGCCCGCGGGCTGCACCTAGCGTTGCCATGGCCGAACGCCGAGAATCGAGGGCATGCACGCGTCTCGCTCCACGGAGTGGTTGCTGACGGGATCGCGCCTGGTGCCGCTTTCGCGCTGGCTGGCGTACACGGCGCTGCTGCTCGTGGTGCCGGGGCTGCTGGGATGGATCCTCGGCGTCCACTGGCTGGTGCATCCGCTCTCCACCTTCGCTCCCGCCCGCGTAGGCGGCGTGGCGCTCATCCCCGCCGCGGCTGGTGCCATGCTGGCCCTGCTCGCCGGCCGCCGGAAGATCGCGCGTGTGCTCGCGGTGTTGTGCGTGGTCCTCTCGGTGATCACGATCGCGCTCGTCATGCGTGGCGTGCCCACGCCGCTGGACGGGCTGGTGCTGCAGCGACAGCCCGATGGTGTCGACGTGGCGGTGGGGAGCATCCCCATTTCGATCGGCATTCTCTTTCTGCTGTACGCAGCGGGGATGCTGCTGCTCACCGGTGCCCGCCCCGGTGAACAGGCCGCACTGCTTGCCGGCGCCCTGGCGTCATCACAGGTGGCCTTGGCCGGCGTGCTGTTTCTGGCGCAGCTGGCCGGGTTGTTGATCGACACCGGCTTGGAACCGCTGGCGGGCTCGCTGCATGGGTTGCTGGCAGCGCTTGCGCTGGGTGTGGCGCTGCTGGAACGTCTCCCGCAACGCGAAAGCGGTGGCCACGCCCCGCCGCGCTGGCTGCCGGCGCTGGTGGGCGTGTCTTCGGCGTTGGTGGTACTCGTACTCTGGCAGGTGCTGGTTGCGCGCGAGCAGGCCCAGGTGCGCGACCGCAGCGCCATCACCGCCCAGGCGGTGGACCGGGGGCTGCAGCGCCAGTACCGCTCCATTGAGCGGACTCTCGCGAGCGCGGCCGCCTATCTGGGTGAACTGCGCACGGTGGACGACGCGATGTGGCACGCGGGGCTGCGGCGCATGGTGGAGGGCACCGAAGGATTGCGGCATATCCTGTGGGTGGACTCCGCCGGGACCGTGCTGCGCTCGACGTCGGCCGACACCCTGCCGTCGCGCGTGCTGGATGCCGTGCGCACCCACGTGCGATCGCAACAGTTGCGCGGGGAGACGCCTGTCCGGCGGTACAGCACCACACTCTCCCCCGGACCATGGCCGCTGGCCCTGTGGGTGCCCGTGCCCTCCGCCTTTCGCGGCACCACGGCGGTGGTGGGATTGCTCGACGACGTGGCGCTCGTGCGGCCATTCGTGAACGAGGTGGCGCGTGATGTGTGGGTGCGCGTACGCGCGGCCGATACAACGCTGTTCGAGGTGGGGCGCACCGCGACTGCCGGGCCGCGTTTCACGGCGCCGCTGCAGATCGGCGCGCGCGCCCTCGCGATCGACATTGTCGAGCCGGTGGACGCGCCGCACTCGCCCCTGCCGGAAGTGGTCCTGGCGCTCGGCCTCACGGTGTCGATGCTGCTCACGACCACCCTGTGGCTCCACCGGCGCATCTGGCTGCAGCGCTTCGAGGAGAGCCAGCGCTTTCGTACCGTGTTCGACACGGCCTTTCAGGTGCAGCTCCTGCTCGATGCCAATGGCATGGTGCTGGAGGCCAATCGGGCTGCGGGTGAGCTCGCGGCAATGCCGCCGGCGCAGCTGGCGGGGGTCCCGTTCTGGCACGCGCCCTGGTGGGATGGCGACGCCGATACGGCGGAGCGGGTGCAGGAACGCTTCGGGCGCGCCTGCGGTGGCGAGATCCAGCGCTTCGAGGTGGAGCTGACCGCGGGTCGCGAACGCGCCGTCACGATGGACTTTTCGCTCAAGCCGCTGAACGACAGCAACACGGGTGCTCACCGCGTGATTGCCGAAGGGCGCGACCTCACCATTCGCAAGCGCGCTGAGGAGTCGTTGCGCGAGATCAGTGCGCTCACGACCATGGGGCGGCTCGCCGCGCGCGTGGCGCACGAGATCAACAATCCCCTGGCCGGCATCCAGAACGCCTTTCTGCTTCTTCGCGGGTCGATTCCCGAGACCCACCCCCACTACCGGTTCGTGGGGGCGATCGAACGCGAGATCGCCCGCATTGCCGCGGTGACGCGGCAATTGTACGAGACCTACCGCCCTGATCAGTCCACCGCGACGCAATCCTCCGTCATTCTCGCGGTCAGCGACGCGGTGAGCTTTCTCGAACAGGTGAACCGCGGCCGGCCCGTGCACATCAAAATGGACGTGTCGCAGGCGCCATCACTCGTGCCGGTCCCCGATGCGCTGCTTCGGCAGACACTGTACAACCTGGTGCAGAATGCCGTGGAGGTGTCGCCCGCCCACGGCACCGTGACCGTCTGCGCGGTGCAGGAGGGGGAGAGCTGCGTCCTGCGCGTGGCCGACGAAGGGCCGGGTGTGCCGCCTGCCATCCGCGACCGCATCTTCGACCCCTTCTTCAGCACCAAGGATCGAACCGTGAAGACCGCTGGTATGGGAATCGGACTGGCACTCGTGCGTCAGTCCGTTCTGGCGGTCGGCGGCACCATCGCCGTGCACGATCGCGCGGGCGGCGGTACGGAATTCGAGGTGCGTTTGCCCATGACTCCCCTGGACACTGGAGCGCTGCGATGAGTCGTGGTCGCATTCTGATTGCCGACGATGAACCCACCTTTCTCACCTCGACGGCCGAATTGCTGCGGGGTGAGGGGTTTCACGTGGATACGGTGGAGGACGCCGAAGGGGCGCTGCAGGCGATCGCGGCGGCGCCCTACGACCTCCTCATCACGGATCTCGAGATGCCGGGCAATGCCGACCTTGACCTGGTGCAGCAGGTGGCCCACATGAGTGGCGGGCTGCCCATCATCATCATCACGGGGTTCCCCAGTGTGCGCTCGGCGGTGGCCTCGATCGAGCTGCCCGTGGCGGCCTATCTCGTGAAGCCGGTGCACTTCCCGGATCTGCTCAAGCGGGTCTCGGGCGCCGTCGCGCGCTTCCGCTCGTATCAGGCCATGCAGAGCGCCGAGACGCGGCTGCGCGCCTATCGGGAGCAGATCGAACCCGCAGAGTCGCGCGTGTCGTCTGCACTGCCGGTGCGGCCCATGAGCGAGCCTCGCGCCGGCGTGGACACGTTCCTGGCGCTCACCCTTCGCAACGTGATGGGGTCACTCACCGACCTGGAACAGCTCGGGCGGGCGCTTGCCGGCACATCCACCTCCGAGGCGCATCCCTGCCAACTCATCAACTGTCCGCGCGGTGCACAGCTGCAGGCGGCCGTGGAAGAGACGATCACCGTGCTGGAGGAAACCAAGGGGGCATTCAAGTCGAAGACGCTGGGGGACTTGCGGCAGCGTCTCGAACTGTTGCTGAAGCATGTGTGAGGCGTTCCGGCGCAGAACACCTCGCGGTGTCGTTATGCACACGCAATCCACATTGGGTGCGCCGCGTGATGTTCCACACGGAAACCCCTCTTGCGGGGCCGGTCCAGCTGCGCAACCTTCCTATTGCCGGACGTAACGGTGCACGCCGCAGTGTGCGGGTCGCCGTTGGTCGGGAAGTACAGGCACCACCCACATAGGGATCACTCGCTGATCCCACCTTGGCGGACGGGACTCGGGTCCCGGTCAGTCGAAGGCGCGCAGCCCCCGCTCTCCGAGCGCCGGCACCGCGCCTTTTCTGTTTTTCCCATGTGATTTGCCGCAGTCCCCTCACGATGCCCGACGCTTGTCAGCATCTCACCAGGTCCGCACATGAGCCACGTCGCTCTGTACCGCAACGAGATCGCCGCGTCACACGCTCTCGCCCGCGCCATCCCCGGCCCCTCGCGTCACGTCGGTGGCCGCGATCACGACACCTCGCCTGCCGCCGCCACCGCGGCCGCGGCTTCCCGGCGCATCCTGCGCATCCTCGTCGTCTCCCCGGACAGTGCGGCGCAGGATGCGCTGCGCACCGCGTTCGAAGGCGAGGGTACCGAAGTGTTGAGGGCGTCCGGTGCGCCCGGCGTAGTGGACATGGTCGCCCGCGCGCAGGTGGATCTGGTGGTCTGCGACCAGCAGCTGGCCGATAACGGCGGCTTCGCGCTGCTCGACGCCATGCACGACCGTCACCCCGAGGTGCTCACGGCGCTCCTCGCGGTGCCCGGGCTGTCCTCGGCACCGCAGCAGGCCTCCGAGCACGGGGCGAGTGACTACCTGGCGCGACCGGTCGATGCACACGAGGCCGTGGCCTTTCTCCGGCGGCTGGGCACAATGGCGCTGGTTCGCGAGGCGGCGGTACCGGTGCCGGGCGCGCCGCAGGCGGCGCCGATGTTCCGCGGCATGTATGGCACCACGCCGATCATGCGGGACGTTTTTCGCCTGATCTCGCGCGTGGGGCGCACCGACGTGACGGTGCTGGTGACGGGCGAGAGCGGGACGGGCAAGGAGCTCGTCGCGCGCGCGCTCCACGACGAAAGTGGCCGGCGCAACAAGCCCTTCGTAGCGCTCAACTGCTCGGCGCTGCCGTCGGAGCTCGTGGAGAGCGAGCTGTTCGGCCACACGCGCGGTGCCTTCACGGGAGCCGTGAAGGATCGCGGCGGCCTCTTCGAAGCCGCGCACGGAGGGACGCTCTTTCTCGACGAGATCGGCGACCTCGGCCCGCTCGCACAGGCGAAAGTGCTGCGCGCGCTGGAGAACGGCGAGGTGATGCGCGTGGGAGGCACCCGATCGACGCACGTGGACGTGCGCGTCGTGGCGGCCACGAACCGGCCGCTTGATGACATGGTGGTGGATGGGCGGTTCCGCGAAGACCTGCTGTACCGGCTCAAGGTGATCTCGCTGGCGCTCCCGCCACTGCGCGACCGCAAGGACGACATTCCCCTGCTCGCGAATCACTTCCTGCATGTCTTCGCGGCACGCCACCACCTGCCCGCCCGGGCCATCGGTGAGGATGCACGCGACCTCCTGATGTCGTACGACTGGCCGGGGAACGTACGCGAACTGCGCAACGTGATCGAAGGCGCGATCGTCATGTGCGACGGCGCGGAGATCGCCGTGTGCGACTTGCCGGCCAGTCTCGCCAACAGCATCCCCCGCCCGCTGATGCCCCTGACGCTGCTCGAGCAGTCGGCCGAGCTGCCGTTCGTGGAGGCGCGCGAGCGCGCGCTGCGCGAATTCGATCGCGCGTTCCTGACGGCCGCGCTGGCCCGCAACGGCGGCAACATCGCGCGCACGGCCCGGGCGCTCGGGTTGCACCGGCAGTCGTTGCAGAAGCTGCTGGCGCGCCGCGACCTGCGAAACGGGGAAGTACACCGCGAGCGCTAGGTGGTGCCGCGGGAGGCGCCATCTGCGCGCCCGCCCGCGTCCCACCACGTCATCACGCCGATCGGGCGGCATGGTCCTCTTCCGGCGGCGTCACCGCAGGCAGGGGAGGCCATCACGCGACACGCCGGTCCACGCCACCTTGCCCGTCGGCGGCACCGCGGGGATAGATTGCGCCACGGCCAACAGTGGCCGGCGGTACCGCCTTGAGGCGGCTAATGTGAATAACGGCGAGGATGTGATGGGTCGGCATGCACTGCTCGATGCAGTCATCCCTTTGGTGGCCGAACGTTTCAAGGCACTCGCGGAACCGGCCCGGTTGCAGCTGCTGCGCGCGCTCATGCAGCGGGAGCACACCGTGAACGAGCTGGTCCTGTCCACACGGCTCGGCCAGGCCAATGTGTCCAAGCACCTGCAGCTGCTGCACACGCTCGGGTTCGTGCGCCGGCGCAAGCGCGGGCTGTTCGTGCACTACGCGATAGCCGACCGCCAGGTGGCGAAGCTGTGCGCCCTGATGTGCGCCCGGGTCCGTGCCGAAACACCGCGCTCTCGGAACGGCGGGTAGCCGAAGGGCTGATCATTCGGCCGACGGGGCGCTCTTCGCGCCGCATGAGATGACAGCCCGCTCACGGCCACCCGCATGTTGTGCCCCACGCGACCCGCCTGGTGCGGCGCGTCGGTCGGCCCGCCCGGGTCGATGGCTTCTCTCGCCACGGGGCGTCTCGCATGCACACGCTTCAGGTCGGTGACGCAGGCACTCGGCGCCTGCTCCAGGCGGCTGCACTGCTGCTCCTGTTCACGGCGCTCGCGGCACCGCTCGTGGCGGCGCCCGCAACGGCCGCGGCACCCGCCGTGGCACCGGACGCCGTCGATCCGCTCCGCACGACGCGTCTCGTCCGCCGCCTCCACCTGCGCCTCGGCGGCGCTGCCGTGACGGCGCTGCCCCCCCACGAACTGCAGCACGCACACAACGACTGCGCGGTGACCATCGTGACTCGGCTGCACCGCCAGGCCACGCACCCCGTGCCCCCCCTCCCCGCACCACACACCCTCGCTCGCCAACTCGAGCTCGGCCCGCGCGGGGTGGCGCTCGAGCCACTCGCCCGCACCCTCCGCCAACTCGGCTGGACCGCCCGCGTGCAACGGGCGCGCACCCCGCTCCACCCCCCGGCCATCGCCCTCGTGCACCCGGGACACTTCGTACTGCTCCTGCAGCAGTCGCCGGCAACGGTGGAGTACTTCGATCCGCTCATTGGCCTGGTCCAGGAACCACAGCCGCACTTCGCAGCACGCTGGACCGGCAACGGCGTGCAGTTGTCCGCAGGGGACAACTGACACTCGGCGCGCCGGCGCCTCCCGCGCGACGGCCGCCATCATCATCACCCACGCAACGGAGAATCCATGTTGCTTCGACATACCACTTCCGTCCTGGCGCTCGCCGTCGCCGTCGCCCTCGGCGCAGCACCGCCCGCCAACAGCGCGGCACGCGTCCCCACCACCGTGCCGAACACGCCCGCCACCACCGAAATCGGCGGCGGCGGACCCGGCCTCACCTGCCTCGGCTGCGTCGGGGCCGGTGTCGTCGGCCTGGCCACCGCCGGCTTCGGCGGCCTGTACGTCACCCTCATGGTCGGCGGCGCCAAAGCCGTCGCCTTGGGCGGAAGCGTCGTCACCTGCGCCGCCGCCTGCGTCGCCTACTTCAACGAGGAATGATCACCATGCGACAGACACTCATGCACCTCGCCTGGGGGCTCGCCACCGCTGCCCTCGCCATCGCCACCCCGCTGCGTGCCATCGGCTCGCCGGACACGCCGCCAATGACGGCCGCCGCCGCCACGGCCATGACCGCCACGGCCATGACCGCCACGGCCACCCCCGCGGCCGCCCTCCCCGCCAATGCCGGCGCCGCCGTGAACACGCCGCCTGTCGCCTCACCCACCACCGGTGAGTACGGAGGCGGATGGAGTCAGGTGTACTGCGCCGCCTGCGTCGGACTCGGTGCCTACGCCCTGTTCGCCGGCGGGTTCACCATGCTGCCGGTCATCCTCGCGAATCCGGCCGCGTACGGCACCTTCTCCGGCACCTGCGTGCTCGCCTGCCGGTCGGTGCTCGACGACCTCATGAAATGACACGAGGGCTGAGGTGATCTCCCGACCCACCTCCGTCGCCGTGCTGGGAGCCGCTGCCCTCACACTGGGTACGCTCCTGGCTCGGCCAGCCCGCGGCGATGACGGCGCGCCGGCGCGCCGGCAATCCGAGGCGATCCTCGCCGCACGCGTGGCCACCGCCATCACCGCGCTGCCCCAGCCCATGGGCGCCGCCACACCAACCACTCGGCTCGTCGTCGCCGCCGACTGCCCCGCCTCACACGCGGTGGTGCGCGTGCTCCTCCGCCGCGTGACCCACCATGCCACCGTGCCGCCACTCGTGATCCTCACCGATCGCTCATGGCAAACGCTCGACTCCCTCCGCTCCGCAACCGCCAGCACGCTCCAGCAGGTCGCGCAGCTCCCCCAACGCGTCGGCGTGACCCCCGCTGCCGTCACGACCTATCCGCCAGACAGCGCGCCCGGAGCAACCACCTCGCTCGGGGTGCATCAGGTGCTCGCGCACCTCGCCCCGCTCCCACCCGCCCGACCATGACCCCACCAGTCAGCCACCGCCGTTCGCGAACCACACGACCCGCCAACCGGCGGCGCGACACGGCGGCATCGAGCACGTCCGCACCGCGGCTGCTCCCCGCCTATCTCATCGCCGTCAGCATCACGGTCAGCATCGCCTTCATGATGCTCATGGCCATGCAACGCTCCGCACCGTTCGATGTCACCGGTCAGGTGGAAACGCTGCTCCCCCTCGCCAAGCTCAGCGTCTTCGCGGCGCCACTCGTCGTCGCCGCACGAGCAGCCGGCGCCGCAATCACCGTGTGGCTGGTGGCCGGCGCCCTCAATGAACCGCTGCCGCTTCGTAGCATCGCCGCCACCGTCGTGCTGTGGATTCCCCTCCTGGAGCTGTCGGCGCTGGTTGATGGCGTCGCCATTCTGCTCGATCCGCAGAGCGGATGGAACCAGGCCCACATCCCCCTCGGCCTCGATGCCCTGCTGCCGCAGCTCGAAGGCCGCACGCTCGTCGCGGCTCGCCTCGTCAACCTGCCATGGCTCGCCTTTACCGTCGTGCTCTGGCAACAGCTGCGCACACGCCACGACCGCAGCGACACCGTCGCCGTGCCCGCCGCCCTCGCCGCGTCATTGCTGCTGGTGTTGCTGCCCCTGCTGCAGCGCTGAACGCCCCCTATCCCCTCCCCGCTCTCCACACCACAGCCACCATGCTGGTTGTCGACCGCGCCGTCGCCGAATACCCGCGCTTCACCCTCGGTCCCGTCACCCTCACCCTGCAGCCCGGTGATCGGGTCGCCCTGCTGGGCCGCAATGGCACCGGCAAGAGCACCCTCTTGGCACTCATGGCCGGGCTGCGGCAGCCCGAACGCGGGACCGTGTCCGCCGTTCCCAGCGGGGATGATCATCAACTCACCCTGCGCCGTGATGTCGCGTATGTGGGCGCTGCCCTGCAGGCGCTTCCCTGGCACTCCGTCCAGGAACACTTCCGCTTCATGGCGCAGATGTACGCGGCCTGGAACACCGACCGCGCCCTGGCCCTGGCACATGAACTCGCGCTCGATGTGGGAGCCACCACCGGCACGCTGTCGCGTGGCAACATCGTGAAGCTCAACCTCGCAACCGCGTGGGGGCGACAGGCCGACATCCTGCTGCTCGATGAGCCAACCGCTGGCCTCGATCCCATCGCGCGCACCGACCTGCTGCGCGAGCTGCGCCGAAGCATCCACGCGTGTCCCAACGCCATCGTCGTCTACGCCACCCATCTGCTCGACGAGCTGCCCGAGATCCACCCCACTCGGCTGCTCGTCCTGCGCGACGGGATGGTGCACAGCCACGAGCGTGAAGCGATGGCGCCGTTGCATGTGACGGACCTCACGGCACTGCTTACCGAAGCGCCACGGCGCAGTACCCCGGAGGTGGCATGACGCGTCCCGCCTGGCAGTCGCTCATGGCCATCCACTTCCGACGCGCCCGCGCCAGTCTGCTGGCGGTCACACTGGCCATGGGGCCGCTCTGCGTGCTGTTCGCGCACAAGTCGGGATATCGCGCCGAAGACATCGTCGCCAACCTCATCATGCTGTGCGCGTTCCTGCCATTCGGCGTGGGCAGCGCCGTGGCCAAGTCCAAGGCCGACGGTTCGCTCGCCTTTCTGGCCAGCCTGCCGGTCAGCGCCGCTGAACATGTGCGGGCCTGGCTGGTGCTCACGGCGCTGCTGGCCACCCCAATGGTTGTGGCGGTAACGGCCGCCACGTTGGTCTTGCCCGTGGGACTCCCCGCTGTCGCGGCACCGGCCATCGCGGTAACCACGCTCGCCTTCATCGTGAGCGTCACGCTGGCCATGCTGGCGGTGCAGCTCAGCCAGCCCCCCGCCGGCGCCGGTGCCTACCTGATTGCCACCATGAGCACGGTGCTGCTGGTGCTCTTCGCCGTGGGCAAGGTGGCCGAGTGGTCGCCTACGCTGTTCTCGGCGGTGGTGCGGAGCCCGTTCTTCGTTCCGGGACTCTCGGTCATCCTCTGGGGGGTGGTGGGCGTCGTTTTCTGGCGCTCCTGCCGTCGCATTGGACACTACATGACCAGCTACGTGGGTGATCCACCCCAGGCATGACGCACACACGCACGGAGACACCGCTGGGCACGTGGCGCATCTGCTGGCAGCTGGGGGTGTCCGCGCTGGCCACATCCACCACCGGCACCGCCACGAGCCTTGCCCTGGTGGTCGCCAGTGTGGCGTGCGTGGTGGGCGCCGATCGGGCATTCCAGTCGCTTGGCCAGCTGGTGCAGCAGCTCGCTGATGGTGGCAATTCCCCCACGGCCCAGCTCGAGGTGTCGGCCTGTCCGAAATGCCAGGCCGCGCTCTCGTCGTGGGCCACGCTGCACCCCCTGCTCGAGCGATCTGCCGTGACTACGGTGGTCGTGCGTGGCGTCGGCGGCATTTCCATTCCGCACCGCACCGTCCCCGTGCGCTGTGTTCCTCCAGGTCAGACACCCGCGGCGGTCAGCTGGTGGAGCAGCGGGGCGCGCCTGGCGTGGCACGAGCAGCCACCCCTCGGCAGGAGCCACGGGGTGGTACTCGCCGGTGTCGAGCTGGCGCCAGGCCGTCGCGGCGCCGAGCGCGCGATCACGATTGAAACGACTGCGGGTGCCTGGGCTGTGGTCGGAACGCTGCCCGCACGGCCGCTTCTGTCGCAGCACCGCGAGGAGAACGGTGCGCTGCTCGTGCCGTGGCGGGCGCCCTTCGATCGCCTGTGCCAAGGTGGCACGCCGCAGTGGCGTGTCGTGGCGCGCGATACCCTGGCGCTCACGCGCGCGCTGACCGAAGTGGACGCCGAGTTGCGCCGTGCGCTGCAGTGGCGCCCCACCGACGTGCCACCATGGCGCGTTCGCCGCCTCGATCGCTTCGGCACGCTGGTGCGTGGACTCGTTGATCGATTTTCGCGATGGCTCATGGTGGTACCACTGCTGGTCATGGGACTGGCGGGAGCCGGCATCTTCAGTGTGCAGGCGCTCGAAAGTGCTGCCCGCATGGACGAGTTCGGCGTCCGCCGAGCCGTGGGCGCCAGTCGCACCACGCTGATGGGCCAGCTTGCCATGGAAGCGATGATTGTGAGTGTCGTGGGGGTGGCGTTGGCGACGGCGGGCCTGTGGTTGGCCGGCCTGCTCGAGGCGGGCGCGGTCGCGCTGTGGCGGGCGGCTGCACACGGCGCGGGCATCGCGATGCTCATGACCACGCTCGGGATGTTTCTGCCCGGGGTGAGCGCGCTGCGCGCGGCGTCCATTGCGGCGCTGGAAGGCGGGCACCACTGAATGCGCATGGGGCGCGCGACTGAGCCGCTGCTGCAGCTGTGGCAGGCCACCGATCTCCTGCGCGCCACCCGTCGTCAACCCTGGCTCGTGGCCGTGGCCCTGCTCTCGCTGGCGGCCACCACGGCCATCAGCGCGCTGGTGCATGCAGGCGTGACGGGGGTGTCGGCTGCCTTGCGTCGCGATTTGGCGCAGGACGGTGGTGATGTCCTGCAGCTGCAGCCCGCAACCGCGGCCGTCCCCTGCCCGCTCTCCGCGCACCGCTGTACCGAGCGCGGCGCCGCAACGGTGCGGCGTGGCGTGGGCACACTGCACACCCTGGCCGCCACGCTTCCGGCGTCGTCGCACGCGTTGGTCCGCGAGGGGTCGGCGCTGCTGCACCGGCCGCCCCGCCGCCAGCGCGTCGGCCTGCTGGGAACCGGCCGGGCACTCTTCGGGCTGCAATCCAGTCGCGTGGTGAGTGGTCGGGTGTGGTCGGCACACGAGGAGCGCAGCGCCCGTCGCATCGGGGTCATCGGGCGCACACTGGTCGACTCCCTGTTCGGCGGCCAGGTCCCCGCCCGCGTGCGTCTGGGCTCCGTCACCATCGCCATCATCGGTGTCGTGCAGTCGGGACCCGTGGCACCGATCGATCTCGACCACGTCTTCATCGTGCCACCGCCGGTGTTCCGCGATCTGACGAACCCCGCGACAGGCGCCTACAGTCTGCTGGCACGGGGCCACGACCACGGCGAGGCGGTTTCGGCACGCGTCGGGCTGCTGCGCCTCCGCCGCCAGTCGCCTCGCCGCTTCACCAGCGTGACCGCGTCCACGGCACAGGAGCGGCTGGGCGACGTCGCGAAGCTCGAGGACGCGCTGCGCTCCGGCGCGCGTGCGCTGTCGTTCGTCCTCGCCTTGGCGTCGGTGGTGGCCGTGGCCGCGCTCAGCGCCTCCATCGCGCGCGCGCATCGCCGCGAAGTGGGCATACTGCGCGCGCTGGGGGCGACGCGCCTGCTCGTGGTAATGCAGGGCGCCCTCATCGGCGGGGCGCTCGGGAGCGTCGGTGCCGGAGCAGGGTGGTTGCTGGCCGCGCCGGTCATGCAGCTGCTCCCCTGGTGGTTCGACTTTGCGGTACTCTCGCCGGCTACCGTCGTGACCTCACTGCTCCGGGGAGCCGTGCCGGCCCTGTCGGTGGCGATGGTCGTCAGCACCCTGCTCTTCGCGCGGCTTGCCCGGCAGCCCCCGGCCGCATTGCTGTAGACAGCTCTGGCTGGGACGACATGCAACGTGACGCATCAGGTCGCCATCGCCCCGGTCCCTCGTGGCGACAATTATGTTGATGCGGCGGGAGCGCACCGCGCTGGAGTCCCCAATCAGGTCGTGAACGTCGGAGGTGGTTGTGGGGGTTGGCTGGCCGAGGACACCGGAAGAGCTGTATGGCGGAAGTGCGTTCATCTTCCTGGTCGCAGCGATCTGGTTGGCGTATCGAGGACTCGAAGGGATACTCTACCGGAGAATGGGGCCGTGGCCCCTGCTTGGACTGTTCATCCCCATTCTGGGAAGGCGCGCGATCCTTGCGGGGATCATCGCGCTCGCGTTCAGCGGAGCGTGCGCGTGGTTCTCCTATCTTTCCGCGTCCGGTTGCGCCTTTCGGCTGATGTCGATCACCTGTTCCGGTTGATGTCGATCACCCGGTAGGCCGCGGACGGGGAACGCCGGTTGGCGCACACAGTCACCCTGGCAACGCGGGCGACCAAGCTCCGTGTATCCCGGGTGGAACGTATGGGAATGGTCCGCACGGTGGGATTGCTTCGCCCGACGACTGGGCCTACGTGTACGAAGGGATTCCACAGATCATCATTAGTCCAAGTCGGATTGCACGCATCAACCCGCCTCCGAGCGGTAGCTGGAACGACTCGACCATGGTTAACGGGACGTGGGTACCAACCCCGGACTCGACGCAGTTCAATGCGAATTACACAGAATTCCCAAGAGGTGGATCATGCGTAAGGCCATAATCGCTTTGACTCTCGCGGCTATCTTGGGACGCATTCAGGAAGGCGAGACGGACCCGTTCAGGGTGGCGACTTTGCGTACTTCCACATCGAACGCTGGATGCAAGTGGATGAGTAACGGTGACAGGGAGATGTTGATGTCGTTCGCGAGGTCGCTCGCGAGCGATTCTTCAGCGTCTTGGCTCCGCAGCGAGGCAGGCGTCGCTTCCTCGTCACCGGACAGCGTGTCGCTCGTAACGTCACCCGCGCTCTGCGACTCGCTCAACGCGCTCGTCGTGTCACGCCTTTCGACATTCGGCAAGACCCTCCCGTCCACATGGAAGGGTGTGGTTGCAGCGAAACTGCGTGGCGGACTGTACTTGGTGGATCCAATCCTCGGCGAGGAGGGCTACCGGTGGTACTTTCTCGTTCGCCCAGACTCGAACGCCGTATACTACTTTGCCACGCCGTGGTAGTCGCAAGGGACGCCGACGGCGCGTCGCTGGTTTGTTCACGCTCCGCTGCTGTTGCACCTTCAGAGACTGAGCCCCCTTCGACCGCCGGTTCGCGCCGAATGGCTTGCCAAGCTCCTGTCGGTATGGCACTTCACAGGGCACGTGTCTGAGCCGTGATCCTCTCCCACGCGCACATCGATCCCGCCGGTCGCCTGCCGTACCTCGTGGCGCAGGGGTACCAGGGGAGCATCTGGGCCACCCCGGCGACGCGCGACCTCTGCGCCATGATGCTCGCCGACTCGGCGCATACCCAGGAGGTGCACTCAGCGTGACCTGATGATGTGATCTCACAAACGCGAGACAGTGTCAGCGCGATGCAAAGCTATGGATTGACTGAGACATGGGATGTACACGTGCGCGATGAGGCACCCATAAGGAGCGCATCAAGAAGCGGATCTACCCGAGCCGTGACGTCGCGCTGGCGGACATCGCCGACGACATCGATACTCTCTACAATCGCACCCGTCGGCACAGCCACCTTGGCGGCGTTAGCCCCGAGGAGTTCGAGGCGACCCCTAATCGGGGGCGACGTCGTGCGACTGCATGATCAAGCCACCCGACTCTTCACCAAAGTCTGGTAACTCCACCACCAGAGTGAGAGGGACGTTGGTGCGGATACCGGACAAAACTCAGCTTAACGCCAACTACACAGAGTTCCCGAGAGGTGGATCATGCGTAAGGCCATAGTCGCTCTGACTCTCGCGGCTATCGTGGGACGCATTCAGGAAGGCGAGACGGACCCGTTCAGGGTGGCGACTTTGCGTACTTCCACATCGAACGCTGGATGCAAGTGGATGAGTAACGGTGACAGGGAGATGTTGATGTCGTTCGCGAGGTGGCTCGCGAGCGATTCTTCAGCGTCCCGGCTCCGCAGCGAGGCAGGCGTCGCTTCCTCGTCACCGGACAGCGTGTCGCTCGTAACGTCACCCGCGCTCTGCGACTCGCTCAACGCGCTCGTCGTGTCGCGCCTTTCGACATTCGGCAAGACCCTCCCGTCCACATGGAAGGGTGTGGTTGCAGCGAAACTGCGTGGCGGACTGTACTTGGTGGATCCAATCCTCGGCGAGGAGAGCCACCGGTGGTACTTTCTCGTTCGCCCAGACTCGAACGCAGTATACTACTTTGCCACGCCGTGGTAGTCGCAAGGGACGCCTGAACCGCTCCAGGTTTCGTGGAGACTCGGTTAATTGAGTGCCAAGCGCTCCGCAGGAGCCGCTTGGGTGCGGTAGTGCTGCTCCTCGAATTCCGCCGGGGAAACATACCCCAGGGGCTCGAGGATGCGGCGGGTGTTGAACCACGCGACCCATTCCAGCGTCGCATACTCCACGTCGTCGAAGCCTTTCCAGGGCCCACGCCGATGAATGACCTCGGTTTTGTACAACCCAATGATCGACTCGGCGAGCGCGTTGTCGTACGCATCGCCCGCGCTCCCGACCGAGGGGGCCGCGCCCGCGTCCGCGAGACGGGTGGTGTAGCGCATCGCGACGTCTTGCGACCCGCGATCCGAGTGAACCACGAGCCGGCCATCCAGCTCGCGTTCATGCAAGGCTTGCTCGAGCGCATCGAGCACCAAGTCCGCGCGCATGGTGGTGAGCGCCCGCCAGCCGACGATCCGCCGCGAGAACACGTCGACCACGAAGGCCACGTACACGAAGCCGCGCCACGTGGCGACGTACGTGAAGTCGGCGACCCACAGCGGATTGGGTCGCTCGGCGGTGAACGGCCGTTGGACGAGATCCTCCGGGCAGGGGGTGGCCGTGTCCGGGCGCGTGGTGGTCGTGCGCCGGCCCCGTACGACGCCGTGGAGGCCCGCGAGGCGCATCAGCCGCGCGACGGTGCAGCGGGCGACCGTGACGCCCTCCCGCTGGAGCTGATGCCAGATCTTCCGCACGCCGTCCACTTCATGGTGGTCGCGGAATACCGCCCGGATCTGCTCCAGCAGCGCGGCGTCCCGCTGCACGCGGGGCGACGGCCGGGTGGCGTCCGCACGGACCGCGCGGCGCTGGCAATAGCCCGACGGGGCGACCTGCAGCACCGCGCAGATCGGCTCGACCCCGTACACGCCGCGCTCCGCGTCAATGAACGCATCGATCACGGCGGGCCCTACTTCGTGAAGCGGTCGCTCTCCGCCGCGGCGAAAAACGCGCTGGCCTTCCGCAGAATCTCGTTCGCCCGCTTCAACTCGCGATTTTCGCGCTCCAGCTGCTGCAGCCGCTCCCGCTCGTCGGTCGTCACGCCGAGGCGCTGCCCCGCCTCGCGCTCCGCCTGCCGCACCCACAGCCGGAGCCTCTCGGCCGTGCAGCCGATCTTCTCCGCGATGGACCAGATCGCCGCCCACTGCGTCGGATGGGCGTCCCGCTGCTCTCGCACCAGCCGAACGGCCCGCTCGCGGACCTCAGCCGAAAAGGGCTTGCGGCCGCGCCCTCGGACCCCTTTGTCTTTCGTCATGCTCCCAAATCTCACAAAGCTGGGAGTCTCCATCAAACCCGGGGCGGTTCAGGACGTTGGTGCGGATACCGGACCAAACTCAGCTTAACGCCAACTACACAGAATTCCCGAGAGGTGGATCATGCGTAAGGCCGTAATCGCTCTATGTCTCACCGCTAGTGTGGGACTCGGTCACGAGGGCGATACAAACCTTTTGAGGATGCCCGCTTCGCGCTCTTCCGCATCTATCGTTGGATGTAAGTCGATGACTGAGGGCGACGCTGAGTTGTTGATGTCTCGCGCAATTTGGCTCGCTAGTGATTCGTCAGCGTCCCGGCTCCGCAGCGAGGCAGGCGTCGCTTCCTCGTCACCGGATAGCGTGTCGCTCGTAACGTCACCCGCGCTCTGCGACTCGCTCAACGCGCTCGTCGTGTCACGCCTTTCGACATTCGGCAAGACCCTCCCGTCCACATGGAAGGGTGTGGTTGCAGCGAAACTGCGTAGCGGACTGTACTTGGTGGATCCAATCGACGGCGAGCAAAGCAACCGATGGTACTTTATCGTTCGCCCAGATCTGAACGCGGTGTACTTCTACTCCACGGGGTGGTAGCTCAAGGGCTACCGAACGCACGTCGCTTTTCTTGTCGGTATTGCACTTCACAGGGCACGTGTCTGATATACAAGGGAAGCGCACATTTCTGGTGTCCTCTAGCAGGTCCTGACCATGCACATCGAATTCTCCGGCGCCGCGCGCGAAGTCACCGGTTCCTGCCACATCCTGCGCGTGGGCAGCGGCAGCACGCAGCGCACGGTGCTGCTCGACTGCGGGCTCTTCCAGGGCAGGCGCAGCGAGTCACGCGCCCGCAACACGACGCTCCCGGTGCCCGTCGCCGAAATCGACGCGATCATCCTGAGCCACGCCCATATCGACCATGCCGGCCGCCTGCCGTACCTCGTGGCGCAGGGGTACCAGGGGAGTATCTGGGCCACCCCGGCGACGCGCGACCTCTGCGCCATCATGCTCGCCGACTCGGCGCATATCCAGGAGAAGGACGCCGAGTATCTGGCGAAGCACCGCAACGAGTTCATTGAACCGCTCTACCGGGTGGAGGATGCGACCCGGACGGTCGAGAACATGATCGGCATGCCGTACAAGAAGTGGTTCGAGGTCACCGATGGCGTGCGGGCCATGTTCACCGAAGCGGGGCACATTCTGGGCAGTGCCTCGGTCGTGGTCGAATTGCGCGAGGGCGACGAGGTCCGGCGGGTGGTGTTCTCCGGCGACATCGGGCGCAGCGGGTTGCCCATCATTCGTGATCCCGAGCCCCCGCAAGTGGGCGCCGACGTCATCATCTGCGAAAGCACCTACGGCAATCGCGATCACGAGTCGGTCGACGGCGCGCGGGCGCAGCTGGCACGCGTGGTGCGGGACACCGCCGCCCGTGGCGGGCGGGTGCTCATTCCCGCCTTCGCCGTGGGACGCACGCAGGAGCTGGTCTACGACCTCCATGCGCTGCGTCGCGGCGGGCAGATTCCGGATATCCCCATCTTCATCGACTCACCGCTGGCCACGGATGCCACCGCGGTGTTTGCCATGCACCCGGAAGCGTACGATCACAACGAGGAGCTGGTGCGCCGCGCGCCCAACCTCTTCGACTTCCCCATGGTGAAGTTCACGCGTGATGTGAGCGAATCGAAGCGGCTGAACACCATGCATGGTCCCATGATCGTCATCGCCGCGTCGGGGATGGTCGAGTCGGGGCGCATCCTGCATCACCTGCGCTACGGCGCCAGTGACCCGCGCAACACCATTCTGGTGGTGGGGTTCATGGCCGAGCATACGTTGGGGCGCCGCATCGTGGAGCGGCGGCCGGTACTGCGCATCTTCGGCGAGGAGGTGCCGCTGGCGGCGACGGTGGAGGTGCTGCTGGGCTACAGCGCGCACGCGGACCGCGGGGAGTTGCACCGCTGGCTGCAGAGCGTGCGTGCGCATGGCCGGGAGGAGGGGCGTGCGCGGCCGACCGTGTATCTGGTCCATGGCGAAGCGGAGGCACAGGACGCATTCGCCGTGCGACTGCGTGCCGACGACTTCCACGTGGAGATCCCCTCCTCCGGCACCACGGTCGCGATCGCGCGGTGATGGCGTGACCCACACGTCGTGGCGGTGACGGTGCCGCCCGACAGCGATATGGCGTAGTTTGGCGGAGTCTATGGTCCGTCAGGCTCCGAAGATTCCTCGCCCGCGCTTCGTGCGCTTCGCCACCCGCGCGCTCATCGTGCTGGGGGCCGGGTGGTTCATCGTGTTGCTGTGCATTGCCGGATGGTCGCGTCGCGCCTCGGCGGGCACGGCCGATGCGATCGTCGTGCTGGGGGCGGCGCAGTACGGAGGGCGTCCGTCACCGGTGCTCAAGTCGCGGCTGGATCACGCCTTCGGTCTCTACACCACGAATCGGGCGCCGCAGGTGGTGCTCACCGGCGGCCGGCGGCCGGGTGATCTGATCAGTGAGGCGGCCGCCGGCCGTCGCTACCTCGTGCGTCGCGGCATCCCCAAGGACGCGATGCTGCTGGAATCCGCTGGCCGCACATCGCTGGCTTCCATTCAGGGTGCGGCGCAGCTGCTGGTGCATCGGCGCGATTCCCTCGCTGGCCCTGCCGTGGATGCGGCACAGCAGGCCAAACCGCGCGTCCTTCTGGTGAGCGACCCATTTCACATGCTGCGGTTGGAAATCCTGGCCCGGCTGCACGGGCTCACCCCGCTTCCCTCGCCCACGCGTACCAGCCCCATCTCTGCCAACCGCGCCGTGCTCGAGTACATGCTGCGCGAGTCGGTGGCGCTGCCCACCGACCTGGTGCTCATGCTCTGGCTCACACTGAGCGGGCGCACCATCGATTCGGCGTCGGCGTCGGGCTGATCACTGGCGCAGCCGGGTGACACGCCCCCGTTCGTCGAAGCCCTTGAGTGGCAGCCGCTTCACATCGTTGTGCAATCGGCGGCTGCTCTGCTCCACCGGGAAGCGGTAGAGGGCCGCCGCAAACGAGAAGCCTTCGGCGGCCGCGAGGTTGACGGTGTAGCCGAGATCCTGCAGCGAGCCTACCGACAGCGCACTCAGCGGATTGCTGCTGCGATTGAGAAACCCGGTCATGAGTTCGTTGCGCAGAATGCTCTCGCGCCAATGCGAATCGCGCGTCCCGATACCGCCGCTGTTCTCGACCGGGACCGGCGTGCCCGAGTAGACGGCGCGGTTGAGCCGGGTGAACTGCGTACGGGCACCGGCCCCCTGAAAGTACGGATCGTTGCCCCCCTCCCCCACCAGCAGGGTGCGCTGCACATCCCAGAGGGTGCCGATCCCCAGCACATGCCCCATCTCGTGCACGATCACATCGGTGAGCAGCCCCTCGGCCACGAGCGCATTGAGGTCGAACTCGTCGAACTCCATGAGCCCGTACGTGGTGAGCCACGTGCGCGTGTTCACCGCGCAGGGTCCCGCCTGCCCCAGAATGTTTCCGGTGGAGTCTCCCGCGCCGTCAATGGGCGCCACGCGGGCGTAGATCACCACATCGTTGATGACTTCGTTGACGGCGGGGATCCAGGAGGCGCACTCCCCCGCTCCCTCGACGACGCGGGTGTCTTGCAGGTTGCCCACGATGATGGTGCGCCACTTGGCCGCAGCGGTGAGAAACGCCTGACGGACCACGGGATTGTTCACCGTGCCGATGAAGCGCACGTCAATGTCGAACTGCGACGTGCTCACGGTGGCGGTGAAGCTCACCGCGCGTCCCGGAAGCGCGGAGCTGCTGGCCACGAGCGTTTGCCGCGGTTCGGTGGGGCCGAGAATCCACGCGCCCACGAAGGCGGTGCCATTGGCGGGGTCGGAGGTCTGCTGTGCCGAGGCGACGGTGCCCGAGGCCGGCCCGGGGGTGAAAGTGACCGGCACGTTGCCCACGCCGTTGCCGAAGATGTCGACGACGCGCACCCCCGGCGGGACGGGTACGGCATTGCCGAAGGAGCCCACCTGGTTGTCGCCGGCGATCTTGATGAGGTCCACGGCGGGCCCGGGCTGGGCCACGGCGCTGGCGTCCACCGAGGTGGTGAACCCGTTGAGCGCG
>Ga0315899_10000357_pt1 | contig 56262 bp, 43 predicted proteins | sample LakEriMetagenome_2_FD_203518 | JGI IMG/M metagenome (GOLD analysis project Ga0315899, IMG submission 203518) | Freshwater fungal communities from buoy surface, Lake Erie, Ohio, United States - Buoy 4 MA112 | ecosystem: Environmental > Aquatic > Freshwater > Lake | place: USA: Lake Erie, Ohio... | reverse complement strand
TGATCGATGACAGATTGAAATTCGCGAAGTCACCAGCCCGGGAATTGGCCCCGGAGAAGACCGTCACGGTCTGGGAGATGTCGTACCCCAGTGTTGGCTCCCAACCGGAGGGAACCACCTGGAACAGTTCATAATCACCCACCTGCAGGTCGGTGAACGTGTATTGACCCAAAGAATTGGTGACGGCCGTTGGTTCGCCCGAGTCAAACGCGAGATTTCGATTCAGGTCGAGGAAGACACTCCACCCAACGATCCCCGGATCGAGAAAATTCCCGAGCAGATCCACATCGCGGGCACCATCGCGAAACCGGTCTTCCCAGATGGTGCCACTGACGGAACCGTTGAGAACAGTGAAGTCGGCGAAGTCCGGGGCAGTCGTGATCTCCCCGACGAAGACCTCAACGCTCCAGCTGTTGTCGTAACCAGCGACGACGAACCAGTCTTCGGGCAGAATCTGGGTGACCTTGTGGATACCCGTTGGCAGGGTGGGGAAGAAATAATTCCCATCGGCGTCGGTGGCTGTGACCGGTTCGCCGGCATTGAGGATTCCGTCTTCATTTTCATCGATAAAGACCGTCCACCCCTCGAGCCCCGGTTCGACCGGTGCCCCCGTCAGGGGATCGACATCCCGGGTACCATTGAAATTCAAGTCATTCCAGTTCGTCCCGCGCAAGCCGCCATGAGTCCCGCTGAAGTTGCCGAAGTCCTGCACGGCCGTCTGCAGGGCCACAATTCCTACGGTCTGATGCGTGTCCGACTGCCGGGTCGGCTCCCAGCCGGTGGGTAAAACCTGGTAGACCTCGTAGTCGCGGGGAGCCAGGTTCTCGAATCGATAGAAGCCCAGAGCGTCGGTGACCGTGGTGGGGTCCCCGGCATCCTGTGTGAGGTTGTCGTTGACATCCAAAAACATGGTCCAACCGGCGAGTCCAGGTTCGAGGAACTCTCCGGAGTCGGGGTCCACCGCACGGACCCCATCGCCATCGACATCGTTCCAGACGGTCCCCTCGACGTTGCCCCCACCAAAATTGAAGAACCGGGTCTTGGTCTCTTTCCGATTCTGAACAACCACTTCCCGGGAGATTGCCGCGGTGGGAGTCCAGCCAGCCTGGACCACTTCGGCGATGCGATAGGTTCCCGGAATCAGCCGCTTGATGGAGAACTCGCCATCCACATTGGTCAGTCCCGACGGCTCCCAGTCGCCCACATCGTCCTGGTTGTACGTGCCGCTGTTGTCGAGATCGATGTAAACCCGCCAGTTGGCCAGGATCTCGTCATTTTCATCTTTGACGCCATTCGAGTTGATGTCCTCGACGACCAGGCTGGTAATCATGGAGTCGACGTTCCCCTTCAGGACATCGGCCACCCGGGACGACAAAAGCTGACGGGTCTCCAGCACCTCGGTTGCCAACCGCATCTGGGTTGTGGACGGCTTGCGCCGTCTTTGCACGGGGCGAGAGAGAATGGTGCGGGCGAAACGGGACCACATCTGACGGAATGACGATCGCATGGAAGAAAACCCAGAATGCAAGGGGAGAAGGTTCAAGCTGCGTTGATGCGATTCCTAACCGGCTCGGAATTGCTGTCGTGAGCCGGCAAGGGAGGAGTGCTCAAAGTCCAGTACATTTCCAGAGCAGGCCGATCGGAACATCTGAACCGCCAGAGAATCCCTGGCAGCGCCATCAGCCAGCTGACAATCCAGCAGCTCTGGGAAAATCGTCACGCGGAGTGATGAAGAACAGATTGGGGGACATCCAATTTGAGGGGATCGTGGCCATCTGGGCGACAGGATCCATGAACGGCACAGGGAGTCAACTTTTCAGGAAAGATGGCTTTGTCCATCGCGGGAGTCAACTCATCTCAGTCATCCACCTTGTGGAAAAAAGGTTCCCTGGGGGTTGAGGTATGGCAAACGGTGCATTTCGAGATGGTTCCGGCGGTCCCCTGCTGCAGAATGGCCTGGGCGTTGTCATTCGGGGTCAACGCGGGAGCGGTGGCATGTTGGGGGCCATGGCACGACGCACAGGCCACACCTCCATGCCCCTTCGATTCCTTGAACAGTTTGCCCGGTTGCTCGAAGTCGAAGTTGGGCTTGCGCTTCTGGTGGCAACTGGCACAGGTCGGTTCGTCAACCCAGGGGCGGCGGGGGGGGGCCGCCACGGCCGCCATATCGCCATGGCAGTTGACACAGGTCACTCCCTTCGCAGCATGCACATCACGCTGGCACTCGGTTTGAACCCCGGGGTGGCAGGCGTAGCAGGCGTTTTGGAGGTTGGGCAGCTGCGCCATGCGAGTGGCATGTGAGTTGTGCATGGCCCGCGAGAAATTGCTGACCCCCGGCTTGCCAGTAGTCCCGAGGGCCGGGTCGGCATGGCAACTGGCACAGAGGACGGGCTTTTGCTTTTCGATCGTGGTGCCGTGCAGTCGATCGTGGGCCCGCAGGATGTCGGTCGCGACCGAGATGCCCGGGGTGTTGTGACACAGGTGGCAACTGATCTCCCAGGAAACGGGAACGACCGCCTTTGTGGTGGCGACCTGTTTGCCCGACTTGTCTTTCACGACGATCGACGACAATTGAAAGGGGTCGTTGACCAGTTTGTCAGTCAGGGGAGTGATGGGGATGCCGGTCGCTTCAAAGTAGCCGAGTGTGGTTCCCTTCATCGTGCCGCTGAGCTTGTTTCCGGTCAGTCCGACATCCTTCGTCAAGGTCTTCCCGAAGAGCTTGGGAGCCTGGGTCCAGAAATCGGTCTTGGTGGAAGAGATGGTGTTGCCAGGAATGGAGTACGAGACGGTCACTCCAGAATTGAGAATGTCGGGTTCCGCTCCCCGCTTGATCACCTGGGCCCGCAGGGTGTTGTACGGGGGGAGAATGCACATTTCCGAGAAATCGCGGTTCATGCAGTGCATGCCCAGTTCGTTGAAGCCCAATACCACATGGGTGGGAGCGCTGGTCGCCAACGCATCCAGACGGTCAACCAACCTGGACTGGTCCGGGTCGGAAGGATCATCGGCCAGCACCGGTTCGTGCGCCGGTGGCCGCGACCCGGTCGGTGGAGCGGCTTTCGGCGGACGACGACCCCGGCCAAGCGTCTGAGCCCGCACTGGTGGACCTCCGCCAAGGGTGCTCAAGGGCCAGCTCAAGAGCAGGCCGACGCTCAGCAGGCTCATCCAGAACAAAACCAGCTTTCGCAGCGGGGGCTGAAGCTTCGACATGGGGGCACCTCAAAAATCGGTCAGGAAGTCCGGGGTGTTCAGAGCGGGAAAGTTCCCAGCGGCCAAGACACACATCCCGGACAACACCAGTAGCCGAAATTTTACGGAATAAACGCCTCTTCCCGCGTCGGCGCGATCGGCAATCCGACAAGTGGTTGTCAGCGCCGCGCTGACACGCAGCACGGGAGGTTGAAGAGCGATGGAATCGGGCCGAGGCGGGCTCTTCTGGTCGCCAGGGTTTGTTCAGGGCTGCCCCTCAGGCAGTCGGACGAGTGTTGAAGACGAGCTTGAAGCCGGGAACCACACACAGAAATTCCCCAGTCAGATGGTGGGCGATTCGGGAGGCAAGGAATGTCCCAGGCCCACATCATTCGCATAGCGTACAAAATCGGCCGTGGTCTTCAGCCCCAGCTTTTCTCCCAGGCGGGCCCGATACGTGGCAACTGTCTTCGGGCTGAGGTCGAGCTGCTCGGAGATTTTGAGATTGGAATAACCCTGGGAGAGCAGCCGCAGAACCTGTTCCTCGCGCTGACTGAGTCGACTGCGCCCCACCTCATGCGGCCGTCCCCGGCCCACTGACTGGAATACCGCGGCAGTCAATTCGGGATCATCGAGGTCGATGACGAGTCGTCCGCGGGCCACGTCTCGAATCGCCTGCAGCAGGTCTTCCACCTTCAGCGTTTTGACCACATATCCCCGGGCCCCTGCGCCCAGAGCAGCCCGCACATAGGCGGGGTCGTCGTGCATCGAAAGAATCAGTACCTGGGGATGGCTGCCGATTGCCTGCAATTCGCGAACCAGCGGCAGGCTGGGGCCCCCCGGAAGCGACAGGTCGAGCACCACGACGTCAGGCTGCAGTTGCCGGGCTATTGGCAGAACCTCAGCCGCCTGCCCCGCCTCGCCCACCACTTCGAGGTCGGCCTGGGAGTTCAACAGCATCCGGACACCAGCCCGGACCATCGCATGATCATCCACCAACACAACGCGGGTCTTCGCGGTCATCCTCCGTCCCTTCTGGACGCGGCAACGTCACGAACACACGGGTTCCCCCCCCCGGTGCGGTTTCCAACACAAACGTCCCTCCCGCCAGGCTCGCCCTCTCAGACATTCCCACCACGCCCATATGGCCGGGGGGCGAGAGGTGGGTCACACGGTCGGCAGCCCCCCCCCGCCCATTGTCCAGGATCTCGAGCTGCAGCTGGTGATCGGTTCGCGACAGTTTAACCGAAACCGCAGTGGCTCCGGAATGCTGGACAACGTTCTGTAGCGCTTCCTGGACAATCCGGAACAGCGTGGTTTCATACCGCTCTGGCAACCGGATGTCGGTCAGATCGTCGACCTGGCAATCGACTTCGATCTCGTGATGTCGGGCGACCTGTTCGGTCAGCCGCTCGAGGGCCACGGCCAGCCCCAGATCGTCCAGCAGGCTGGGCCGCAACCCCAGCGCCAGACGCTTCGTCTCACGCAAGGCCTCCTGGGCCAGTTCCCGCAATTCCCGCCCCTGTCGGACCAGTTCCGCGGCGGGCAAATCATCGCGCAACGACTTCAGCCCGGTCACCAGCAGCCCGAGCTGCTGACCCACTCCGTCGTGCAGCTCTCGGGCGGTGTTGCGGCGTTCGTTCTCGATGGTCTGGAACAGGTCGGTGAGGAACTGGTCCCGTAACCGTGCCGCCTGCTGCAAGGGACGCAACAACAACCACCATAAAACCGGGGCCAAAGTCAGCGACAGAAGCAGGGCGTCGAGTACCGCCTCACCCCCACGGGAAGTGCCGGCCGGCAGGATCAGGGGCAGCAACAGCATCAATCCCGACTCGACCAGTGCAATCAACAGCAGCACAAGCAGCCAGACCCGCAGGGGATGCCCTGCATTCCACTGGTACCGGCTCTGCACCATCGAAGCTGTGGCGTTTCGCAGGGGCATCGACGTGGAACTCCTGAAAGATGTCGTTGGGCCGGATCCGGAGGATCGTCTCCGGCAGAACACCCCCGGAAGCAAGTTGGCAGTCGGAAGACAGTGGCTGCCACCAATGTCTTGGGCAGAAGACCTCGCGGCATTTCCGGGTTTTCCGCTCAGGGCAGATTCACCTGCCACGAGACGCCGAACCGGTCGTTGCACCAGCCGAATCTCTGACTGAATCCATAATTCGCCGGGGGCATCATCGTAAAGCCTCCCGCCGACAAACCGTTGAAGCAGCGCTCGAATTCCTGTTCATCGTCACAGTCAACAAACAGGGAGACCGCCGGGGTGAAGCCGAAATCATGCCGGACTGGCGAATCGAACGCCCGCACCTCATGCCCCCGCAGCCGCAACCGGGCCCCCTGAACCTTCCCCTCAGCTCCCGGCTGTTCGGGCCCAAAGTACTTGATTTCCAGCAGTTCGGTCTGCGGAATCACCTCGACATAATACCGGACCGCTTCTTCCGCCTGACCAGAGAACATCAGCATTGTGAATACATTCCTGGGCATGGAACTCGCTCGCGAATCGGTGTTGGAGACAGGTCCTGGTGAGGATCGCACCAGATCTCCCTCTGCCAGTCACGACAACTCGACCCGTGCCGTCGCGAACCGGAATGGTTCCAGATCGAACATGTCGCGCGGCTGCCTGGCAACGTTGACCAGCAGTCCGAGAGCGAACCCCGTGAACAGCAGGCTCGAGCCTCCGTAACTCATCAGGGGCAGTGTGATGCCGGTCACCGGGAGCAAGCCGACGGTCATTCCCGTATTGATGATGGACTGGGCGGCCAGCAGGGCGACCACCCCCACCGCGACCAGCCGGGCGAAACCATCCCGCGCGCTGGCTGCAATCCAGAGCCCTCGCAGAAACAACAGGGCGTAGAGCATCAGAACCCCCAGTGTTCCGGGCAATCCCAGGCGTTCACCCACCATGCAGATCACAAAGTCGGTTCGGCACGCAGGAAGGTAATACGCCGCCGGGTCGTCGACTCGGGTCCCCTCGACCTGGCTGCCCCAGGCTCCTCCCAGGGCCAGCACCTGCTTCGATTGGTGCAGGTGAAAGCCATCGGCCTTGCCAACCGTTGGGGCCCGACCGTCGCGCTGTTGGAATACGGCTGTGATTCGCGACCGCTGCTCGGCCGAGATCGCCTGCCAGAACAGCGGCAGGATGGCCACTCCCAGAGCCGCCACCAGCCCCAGATGCCAGAGCCGCGCACCGGCCGCCACCAGCATCGCGAACAGCACCGGCAGGAACAGCAACGACGTCCCCAGGTCAGGTTCTTTCAGGATCAGTCCCAAAGGCAGCAGCGTAATGCCAAACGGGACCACCAACCCCCCCAAGCGCCGATGAGTTTCCCGGCTTTCGAGATATCGGGCCAAGGTGATGATGAACGCAATCTTCGCGAGTTCCGACGGCTGGAAGTACAGAACCCCCAGCGGAATCCAACGGCGTGAGCCCCAGCGGGCCGGGAAAAAGTAGACCAGCACCAGCAGCACGATCCCGACGCCGAAGGCAGTCCAGGCACCGCGCCGGAGCCAGTCGAACGGGGTCTGCGAGCCGACCCACAGGGCACAACCCGCCAGGATCAGCCAGACCCCCTGCTTGCCATGGAATGAACCGGCCTGGGAAAGCTCATCCCCGCGTTCGATGCCGAGCCACCCCAGAATAGCGATCGCGGCGGCCAACAGCACCAGCGTAATCGGAAAACTCCCGCCGGGGTGGGTCTGTCGCGTCAACGCCTCCATGCGCTTTCATCTCCACATCTCGACCCGGAACCAGGGGGGGACAACAGTACGGATCCCGTTAAACCCACCGTCGGGGACATCGTCGGGCTCGATTCCTTACCGAGCCCCCGACTCACCGCGGATCGTATCCCGTGAACCGCTTTCCCCCAAGAGCGAATGAACCCGGGGAGAGGGATCAGCGGGCATGTCGAGATGGAGCGGAACTCGCCGTGTTGCCACACATCCCAGTCGCCCAAGATTCGCCAGTCAGCCCAGATGACTGCCCAGATGACTGCCCTGCCGACGGACAGATCAGCTCGTGGCCGTCACAGACAGCCCTGCGGCAGCCGTTTCGGTTTCGTGGGGGAAGTGACACCTCACGATGTGCCGGGGGTTCGACTCCAGGGGAACCAGCTCGGGCACTTGGGCGCGACAGCTCTCGGGACGTCCTAACAGCTGGTACAACGGGCAGCGGGGATGAAACGGACAGCCCGGGGGAAGATTGATGGGGGATGGAACGGCATCATCGCCGGCCGCGTTGGCAGCCGCCTGGATCCTCCGCCCGCGTTGCCGGGGATCGGGAATGGGAATGGCAGCCAACAGCAGCCGGGTGTAGGGATGCCGAGGTTGGTCGTAAAGCGCCTCGGTGGGGGCCTGTTCGACGATGCGTCCGAGATACATCACCGCCACGGCGGTGGAAATGTGTCGCACCACTCCCAGGTCGTGGCTGATCATCAGGTAGCTGAGCCCCCGATCACGCTGCAGATCCTGCAACAGGTTGACGATTTGGGCCCGAATGCTCACGTCGAGAGCACTGGTGGGCTCGTCGCACACAATGAATGAGGGTTCGAGTGCGAGGGCGCGGGCAATTCCGATGCGTTGTCGCTGGCCCCCGGAAAATTCATGTGGATACCGTCCCGCGGCCTCGGGGCGCAGACCAACCTGTTTCAGCAGTGTGGCGACCCGGTCCTGGCGTTCCGAGCCTCTGGCGAGGCGATGTACGGCCAAAGGTTCCCCCACGATCTGCTCGATCGTCATCCGGGGATTCAGCGAACCATACGGATCCTGGAAGATGAGCTGCATTTGCCGTCGGGCCTGACGCAAAGCCCCGCCCGACAAGGCGAGCAGGTCTTGTCCACCGAAAACAACCTGGCCTCCCGTCGCGGAAGTCAGCCGCAGCAGGGTCCGGCCCACGGTGGTCTTGCCACAGCCACTTTCGCCCACGAGCCCCAGGGTCTGTCCCTGAGCCAGATCGAAGCTGACGCCATCCACGGCGCGCACCCATTCCTGAACCCGACCGAGCAGGCCCGCCCGAATGGGGAAATGCTTCTTCAGGTCAACGACCGACAGCAGGGGCGCAGACATCCAACTCCTCATGTTTCCAGCAGGCCACGGCATGCCCGGCATTGAGCACGGTCAGCTCGGGAGACCGCAGGCATTCGGGTCCCGCGTGGGGGCATCGCTCCCGGAACCGGCATCCCTCGGGGAAGTGAGTAGCCGCCGGGACCGAACCCTCGATCGCCTGCAACCGTGCTTCTTTCCGATCGACCCGCGGCAGACTGGCGAACAGCCCCCGCGTATAGGGATGCCGCGGATTGGCAAACAGCTCATCGACACTGGCCCGCTCGATCACCTGTCCGGCATACATGACGACGACATGGTCGGCCAATTCGGCGACAACCCCCAGGTCGTGGGTGATCAGCAGGATGGCCATGCCGCGTTCAGCCTGCATCTGGCGCAGCAGGTCGAGAATGCGGGCCTGAATGGTGACGTCGACGGCGGTGGTGGGTTCATCGGCAATCAGCAGTTGGGGATTGCACGACAGTGCCATGGCGATCATGACCCGTTGTTTCATCCCCCCCGAAAGTTCGTGGGGGTATTGGTCGATCCGGCGTTCGGGATCATTCACCCGCACCGCCTTCAGCGATTCCAGCACCGCCTGCCGCAGGGCTGATTTGGGAACCTTGCGATGCAGAGAAATCGCTTCGGCGATCTGGTCGCCGATGGTGAAGACCGGGTTGAGGCTGGTTCCGGGTTCCTGGAAGATCATGCCGATCCTCCCTCCCCGGATCTGCCGCAGTTCATCGCGGGAAAGCTTGAGCAGATCGGTGCCGTCAAACCGGATGGTACCCGAGACAAATTCACCGGGAGGTCGGGGAATCAATTGCAGAATGCTGAGGGCGGTGACGGTCTTGCCGCAGCCGCTTTCCCCCACGACGGCGAGAGTCTGCCCGGCGTCGATGGAAAAACTGACGCCATCGACCGCCTTGGCCGGTCCAGCCGCGGTGTGGAACCACGTCCGCAGATTGTCGACTTCCAGAATCGGAGGCATGTGTGGGGGGGAGGTCGGGAGGCATCGCCCGGTCCCTGGGCCATCCCGGGAACCGATGCAGACTGGCCACGGAGTCAGCATAACAGGCCCCCACCCAACCGGGCCACCGCAAACCTGCGCAGACGAGAGGCTGATTATTGACACTTTGCCCGGCCCCGGCGGAGAATTGACCAAATGCCTGCTTCTTCAGACTCTGCACCGGATCGTCCCGACCGCCGCCCCGATCGCCCCCGCCGTCCGGCCGGCAAATCGGGGGGCAAACCAGCGTCGGGCCAAGCTCATTCTTCCTCGGGAAAGCCCCCCCGCCGCTCGCCGGGTCCGCGCCCCAAACGCCCCGCACCCCGGGGACTGCTCCGACTGAAGCGTCTCGACGCCAATCGTTTCGCCCTGCAGGCTCCGGTCTGCGCGCTCGAACGAGCCGAGGATCTCGAGGAGGTCCACGAGATGATTGCCGAGGACGAACTGGAAATCGCCCGGGATGAGCTGCTCTATCTCGTCGCCGACTGTCGGGCGTTTCTGGCCGCCCACAATCTGCTGGGGGAACTGGCTCTGCGCGAGGAGGATGTTTCCCTGGCGCGCGGCCATTACGGTTTTGCCTACGAAGTAGGGCTCGACAGTCTGCCTCCCGGTTTCCGGGGCATTCTTCCGACGCAACGCGATTACAACGGCGAGTTTTTCCTGGCGGGTCGCGGGCTGGCCCGCTGTCTGATCGCCCGCGGACAGCGGTCGGAAGGGAGATTGGTCCTGCAGAATCTGCAGAAACTCGATCCCCGCAATACCGACGTCCGCGATCTGCTGGCCGAATTGGACGAACAGGAACAGTCGGGCCTGGTCTCGCCCGAGCTACCAATCCTCGACGACCTGTCCGCAGACGAAGACGAAGATGATGAAGACTGACTCAAACTCCAAATTGCTTCCGTTGGCCGAGGGAATTTCCAGTTCGCCTGCACCAATGGACGGCAAACGCCTGCTGAATGACCTGACCCGCAAGGAACTCGAAGCCTGGTGCGTGGCGCAGGGAGCCCAGAAGTTCCGGGCGGACCAGATTCGGCGCTGGATCTACGGCAAGCGGGTCAACGACTTCGAATCGATGACCGACGTCCCCGCCCCGCTGCGGCTGCAATTGGCCGAACAGTTTGTGATCTTCTCTTCACGGATTGTGCGGCGTCAGACGTCGCAGATCGACGGGACCGAGAAGCTGCTGCTGCGGCTGCACGACGGCGAGCATGTCGAGTGCGTGCTGATGAAAGAGGACGATCGCCGCACCATCTGCCTGAGCACCCAGGTGGGATGCGGCATGGGGTGTGTCTTTTGCGCCAGCGGCCTCCAGGGATTCACCCGCAATCTGTCGACGGGAGAGATTCTGGAGCAGGTGCTGCACCTCGACCGGCTGCTGCCGCCGCTGGAGCGAATCACCAACGTGGTGGTGATGGGCATGGGAGAGCCGCTGGCCAACCTGTCCAACCTGCTGCGGGCCCTCGAATCTCTGGAAGAAAAGGGTGGATTGGGCATGTCGACCCGCCGGATCACCATCTCGACTGTAGGCCTGCCCGAGAAAATCCGCGATCTGGCGAAGGTCGACAAGTCGTACAACCTCGCCGTTTCGCTGCACGCCCCCAACGAAGCGCTGCGTTCGGAACTGGTGCCGATGAACGCCAAAGTAGGGCTCGAGCGGGTACTGCAGGCCGCCGATGAGTACTTTGAACTCACCGGTCGCCGGGTGACCTACGAGTACTGCGTATTGCGCGACCGGAATGACTCGGCGGCCGAGGCGCGGCAACTGGCCGCGCTGCTGCGCGGCCGGAACGCGCATGTGAACCTCATTCCGATGAATGCCGTCAGCGGGCTCCCCTACACCGACCCGTTCGCCGAACGCGTGCGCGAATTCACGCAGATTCTCGAACAGGGAGGGGTCACCACCACCGTCCGCAAGCGCAAGGGGGCCGATATCGACGCCGCCTGCGGTCAATTGCGGCTACGGGCGGAAGCGGAGGCCTGAGAACGGCCCGAGTGATTTCGACACCGGTCCTGCTCGGGCCGAAGCAGGGGCTGATCACACCTCGTGACATTCTTTCGGGGTTGGGGAGTGGTTGCCCTCGTTCTTCCCACGGACCATAATCCGCGCGATGGAATGCTGGGTTTTCTGTTTCTCACTTCGAGGATGTGTACCGCATGTGCTGCCCGCTGAGTACTTGGCGTCGCTGGCTTGGGTTCTGCCTGTTGGCTCTGGGAGGGATGATCTTCCCCGGATCGCAGACGCAGGCGGATGGTCCCGGTGACAACAATCCCGCGACCGTGAGGCGAGTCCCCAATCTGGGTGTCGAAGTGCCCGCCGAGGTTCGCGCCGGGCTTGAGCAGGGTCTGGCCGAACTGTCGAAGGCGATCGACGGTCTTCGCGGCAATCCCTCCCCACGGGTCAAGGAACTGCTGCCCGATGTCGAGATTTTCCACCGCGCTGTTTCCGATGCGCTGGAGTTCCGCGAGTTTTTCAATGAGAAGGAGTTTGGTCCCGCCCGCGAACTGCTGCAGCAGGGACTCGAACGGGCCCGACAACTGGCGGCCGGGCAGGTCCCGTGGACTGAGCAGACGGGACTTGTTGTGCGGGGTTATGTCTCGAAGATTGATGGCTCGGTGCAGCCCTATGGATTGATCGTTCCCGAATCGTATCAACCCCGGGGGAATCACCGCCACCGGCTCGATCTGTGGTTTCATGGTCGGGGAGAGACCCTCAGCGAGGTCAACTTCCTGGTGAGCCGGCAGAAAGATCGGGGCGTGTTCACCCCGACTGACGCGTTCGTGCTGCACCCCTATGGCCGGTACTGCAACGCCTTCAAGTTCGCGGGAGAAATCGACGTACTGGAGGCTCTCGCGCATGTCGAGAAGCACTACCGCATCGATGCCGACCGGATTGCCTCGCGGGGTTTCTCGATGGGGGGGGCGGCCTGCTGGCAGTTCGCCGTGCATTACCCCGACCGGTTCGTGGGGGCGACGCCCGGTGCGGGCTTCTCGGAGACCCCCGAGTTCCTGCGGGTCTTCCAGAAGGAAACTCTCGATCCGAAGCCCTGGGAGAAAACCCTCTGGCACTGGTACGACTGCAACGACTGGGCGGTGAATCTGTGGCATTGCCCGACCATTGCCTACTCGGGTGAGAATGACAGCCAGAAGCAGGCGGCCGACATCATGGAGAAGGCTCTGGCCGACCTGGGGGTCGAGCTGGTGCACATTATCGGTCCACAGACCGGGCATTCGTATCATCCGGCGGCCCGTGACGAGATCGAGCGCCGGTTCAATTCGATCGTGGCCCGGGGACGCGACCGCAATCCCCCGGCGATCCACTTCACGACCTACACCCTGCGATACAACCGGATGCACTGGGTGACGGTTGAGGGGCTCGACCAACACTGGGCGAAGGCCCAGGTCGACGCCCACTGGCAGGCCAACAACAGTGTCGATCTGCAGACCAGCAATATCAACGCCCTGACGCTGTCGTTCGCGGCAGGGGAATCGCCGTTTGACATCAGCCAACCTGTGTCGATCCAGATCGACGGCAAAGACCTGAAGGGCCCCCGCCCCCTGTCGGATCGCTCGTGGACCTGCCGTCTGGTGCGCGAGGCGGGGATCTGGAAGATTGGTACTCCGCCGACCGGACTGCGGAAGAAGCCCGGCCTGCAGGGTCCGATTGATGACGCCCTGATGGATGCTTTTGTCTTCGTGACCCCCACCGGAACTCCTCTCTCTGCCGAGGTGGACCGCTGGGCCCGGGGCGAACTCGACCGGGCGGTCGAGCACTGGCGCCGCCAGTTCCGGGGCCGGGCCCGCCTGGTGAAAGACATCGAACTCACGGCCGAAGACATCGCCAGCAAGAATCTGGTGTTGTGGGGCGACCCGGGCTCCAATCAGGTGCTGGCCCGAATTGCCGACAAGCTGCCAATCCGCTGGTCCGCCGCGGGAATCTCCGCGGGAGATCGCCAATTCGCGGGAGCCAAGCACGGACTGATTCTGTGCGCACCCAACCCGCTCAATCCAGAGCGGTATGTCGTCCTCAACAGCAGCTTCACTTACCGCGATTATGACTATCTCAACAATGCCCGGCAGGTGCCGCGGCTGCCCGACTGGGCGGTGATCGATATTACCACCCCCCCCGGGTCGCAGTATCCGGGCAAGGTGTCGGCGGCTGACTTTTTCAATGAGCAGTGGCAGCTCCAGCCGTCCCGCTGAGTTCGTCTCGCCCGACCGCTGAAGACAGCAGAGGCCCGGATTTCTGCTGAAATCCGGGCCTCTTGCGTTCTGCCACGCGCTGATTGGGAAACGTAACGAGGGGAACTGCCAACCCGGGTGGAGGACCCGCCAGCGGATTGCCGTCGGTCCTTCGTCCCGGGTTCAGACCTTGACCGGCTTGTAGCGGACCCGGTGGGGACGGTCGGCCTCGAGACCGAGGCGTTCCCGGCGGTTGGCCTCATAGGACTGATAGTTCCCTTCGCACCAGTAGACCCGGCTGTCTCCCTCAAAGGCGAGGATATGGGTCGCGACGCGGTCGAGGAACCAGCGGTCGTGGCTGATGACCACAGCACACCCGGCGAAGTTGAGCAGGGCTTCTTCAAGGGCCCGCAGCGTTTCGACGTCGAGGTCGTTGGTGGGCTCGTCCAGCAGCAGCAAATTGCCCCCCGAACGCAGCATCTTGGCCAGGTGCACCCGGTTGCGCTCTCCCCCCGAGAGTTCCCCGACCAGCTTCTGCTGGTCGGGCCCCTTGAAGTTGAACCGGCCGACGTAACTTCGCGAGTGGATCTTCACCTTTCCGATTTCGATGATGTCGAGCCCGCCCGAGATCTCCTCGTAGATGGTTTTCTTCGGATCGAGCGCATCGCGTGACTGATCGACGTACGAGGGGATGACAGTGTCTCCCACTCGCAGCGTGCCATTGTCGGGTTTCTCCTGCCCCATGATCATGCGGAACAGGGTGGTTTTCCCGGCCCCGTTGGGACCAATCACTCCCACGATGCCGCCGCGGGGCAGATTGAAGGTCATATTCTCAAACAGCAGCCGGTCACCGAACGCCTTCGAGACCCCTTCGGCCCGCACGACGAGATCCCCCAGCGGGGCTCCCGAGGCGATCTGGATGTCGGGGGCGTCTTCGCGGGCGTCGTACTCCTGCGACAGCATCTGCTCATAGCGTTCGAGGCGGGCCTTGTTCTTGGTCGCCCGCGCCTTGGGGTTCATCCGGACCCATTCCAGTTCTTTCTTGAGGGTCTTCTGCCGTTTCGACTCCTGCTTCTCTTCGATTGCCAGACGGGACTGCTTCTGTTCGAGCCACGAGCTGTAGTTCCCTTCGAAGGGATAGCCCTTCCCGCGGTCGAGCTCCAGAATCCAGCCCGCCACATTGTCGAGGAAGTACCGATCGTGCGTCACCGCCACCACGGTCCCCTTGAAATCGTGCAGGTAGCGCTCCAGCCAAGACACCGAATCGGCATCGAGATGGTTCGTGGGCTCGTCCAGCAGCAGCATGTCGGGAGACCGCAGTACCAGCTGGCACATCGCGACACGCCGTTTCTCACCCCCCGAGAGGGTCCGGATGAAGGCGTCACCGGGAGGCAGGCGCATGGCGTCGCTGGCCATCTCGAGGGTCCGGTCGAGTTCCCAGAGGTTGTTGGCGTCGATCTGGTCCTGGACCTTCGCCTGCTCGGCCAGCACCGCGTCCATCTCGTCGGGCGACAGGTCTTCACCCAGCTTCATGTTCAGCTCGTTGTACCTGTCGAGAATCGCCTGGGAATGCGCGACCGCTTCCTGAACGCATTGGTCGACCGTCCAGTCCGGATTCAGCCGGGGTTCCTGCCGGAAGTAACCAATGTCGATGCCCTTGGCCGGCCGGGCGGTCCCCATGAAATTCGTGTCGTCCCCCGACATGATCCGCAGCAGGGTGCTTTTGCCGGCCCCGTTGGCGCCCAACACGCCAATCTTGGCTCCGGGGTAGAACGACAGCCAGATGTCGGAGAGCACTTCCTTCTGCTCATAGATCTTTGTCACCTGCTCCATGGTGTAGATGTATTGTTGACTCATCCGTTCTCAACTCCCTCTGTGGTTTATGCTGTCCAGTGTGACAGCGCCTGTTCAATTTCCTCGCGGCGGGGGAGCGATGGCTGGGCACCCGCCCGGGTGACACTGAGTGCCGCCGTGGCGGTGGCAAACCGCACTGCCGCGGTCAGCGGCTGCCCCTCCGCCAGGGCCACTGCCAGGGCGCCGTTGAAGGCATCCCCCGCTGCCGTGGCGTCCACCGCCCGGACCAGCGGGGCCGACTGGTGGAATTCCAGATCCCCGACGGCCAGACACCCTGCAGGTCCCAACGTGGCAATCACCGTTCGACAGCCCCGATCCCGCAATTTTAAGGCAGCCGCCCGCCAGCGGGAAGGGTCGTCCGCTGCGCTCGCACCGGCGGTCAGGAAGCCCTCCGTTCCCTCGCCCCCGGGCTCACCCGCCAACTGGCACAACTCGGTCTCATTCGGGGTGAGAATGTCGACCAGTGACAGCATGTCTCCCTCCAGGATTCCCCGGTTGGCGGGGGCGGGATTCAGAATGGTGATCAGTCCCTCTTCCCGAGCCCGTTCGAGCCCGCGCCGGACCGTTGGCAAGGGAATTTCGAGGCTGGTCAGAAACACTCGGGCTGCGGCAAACAATTCGTCCGGCAGGGCATCGACATGGTCGGGAGTCAACCGGGCATTCGCCCCCGAGGCGACCGATATGAGGTTCTGACCGGTGGAGTCGACGAGGATCAGGGCAATGCCTGTGCTCGTCCGCGGGAACGTGACCAGTCCAGACAGTTCCAGTCCCTCGAGGGCCAGTCCCTCATGTGATTGGGTGCCAAAGGGGTCATCTCCCACTCCTCCCACGAAGGCCACGGTTCCCGTGGCGGCGCGGGCGGCGGCCACCGCCTGATTCGCTCCCTTCCCGCCGGCCGCCTGCAGGAATTGCCCCCCCAGCACCGTTTCACCAGGAGCTGGCAGTCGGGAACCATGGATGACAAGGTCGACATTCACCGAGCCCAGCACGAGCGTGGAAAGGGCCATGGCAACACTCTCTTGAGGAAAACTGCGGGTGGTTGGCAGTCCATCGCTCCCAAACTCCCTGTGTGCTGGAAGCTTGGGAACTCTGCAGCCGACCGCGACCCCCGGGAGGAAAATCCACGAAATCCACATCGATCAATCGCCGATCATACACGACACATACCGGCGAGGGCCCATCGGGGGCCATTCTGCCGGAACTGGCTGCCGGCTGGACCGCAAACCGGTCCATCTGTGACGGCACGACTCAAACGATTGCGCAGGATGGCGAATTCAGGGTGAGAATTCGCCTTGAAGCGAATCGCGCGAATCGGCTAGATTTCCAGCCCCTGTCACCCCAGACCTGATGGAACAGCCGTGCCTAACTTTGGCGACTGGATGCATACAACCTTCGGACCAGGATGGTTCGCGGGAATCAATGCCGGAGACTGGTTGCGGCTGCTTGTGCGCGAGCGGTTTGCGATCGCTCCAGCGTATTGGCCCCGGGCGGCCTTCGTCTCGGGGTTGAGCGTCGTCACGTCGGCGTTCCAGACCGTCGAAGACCTGATGTACCAACGACGTCTGAAGGATTTCCCGATTCAGCCCCCGCTGTTCGTATTGGGGCACATGCGATCAGGGACCACCCACCTTCACAATCTGCTGTCGTTGGACCATCGGTTTGGCCATCCGACGATGTTCGAGGTGAATTTCCCGCAATCGTATCTGCTGGCCGAACGGGCTTTCTCATGGGCCATGCAGTTGACCATGCCCTCATCTCGCCCGATGGACAACATGTCGGTCGGGGCCGACTCTCCTCAGGAGGATGAGTGGGCCATGGTGGTGATGACGCAGAAATCCCCTTACATGGGCTGGTCGTTCCCGCACAGCATCCGGAACTACGAGAAGTACTGGACGCTCAACGACGCCACTGAGGCGGAGCGGCAGGAATGGCAGGAGAGTTTGCTGTATTTCTGTCGCAAGCTGCAGTGGACACACAAGCGGCCTCTCGTTTTGAAATCACCCGCCCACACCGCCCGGGTCCGCTGGCTGCTGCCGATCTTTCCGCAGGCCCGGTTTGTGCACGTGCACCGCAACCCCTATGAGGTGTTCCGCTCGACCCAGCGGCTTTGGCAGAAGATCCGTCCTTTCAGCCAACTGCAACATCCCCGGGATCTGCACCTCGACGACGAACGCATCTTCGCCTGCTATCGCGAGATGCATCAGCAATACTTTGCCGACCGCGACAGCATTCCGTCCGGCCATCTCTGCGAGGTGCGGTTTGAAGACCTCGAGCGGCGTCCCCTCGTGACGCTGAAGAAGATCTACGAAGACCTCGGCCTGCCCGATTTTTCCGAGGTCAAGCCACGGTTCGAGGAATACCTCGAGCAGACCGCTGGTTACCAGAAGAACAAGCACAAGCCGCTCCCTCCCGATCAGATCCGCCGCATCAATTCCGAGTGGCGGGAGTCGTTCGAAAACTGGGGGTACAGGATGGAAGAGCCTGTCGAGGCCGGTCATCCGGCCGCCGCAGGGCTGGAAGCCGAGGGCAGGCCTGCGGCGGCCTGAGAGTTCTCTCCCTTGCGGCCCACAAAGAGATAATACGGTGCCTGCCAGAAGGGGACATAGGGCATGGGTGCCGTCCTCTCTTCCAGCCGCACCGACTCGAACCGTCGCCGCAGGTACGAAATGTGGTCCCGGCTGGGATGCACATTGTCGGTCGCGAACCAGACTGGCAGCAACGACCGCGTCAGCCACCCGTGGCGAGTCTGCCCTGGGTCGGGATACTTCCGCGACACGAAAAAGTCGACGACCGCAATCTGTCCCCCGGGGCGCAGATTCTGCCAGGCCCGGTCAATTGCGGCGAACCAGTCGGGAATCATTGTCAAAGAGTACGAAAAGGTCACCAGATCGACCTGCTGACTGGAGGCGTACTCTGTGGCATCTCCTCGAACGATGCTGACGTTGTGCCAGCCCCGGCCCTGCACGCGTTGCCGACATTGATCGAGGAGTGGTTCACAGAGATCGACAACCATCACCTCGGCACAGGTCTCGCGCCAGGGGGCGTGTTCCAAATTGGCTCCGGTTCCCCCCCCCATATCCAGCCACCGGCTGCCCGGGGCCACCTGCAGCGAGCTGAGCAATTCCTCCCGACCGTGCAGCAGCCGACGTCGGAAGTCGTCGTAGTCTGCCGCCTGACCGGCGTAAAAGCTCGCCAGCCGCTCGGCGTGCGTCTCCCCCCGCACTGGAGCCAGCGCCAGGTGCCACAACACGCGCAGATCCCGCCCCAATGACATTGCAGACAATCCTTCATGCCTGGAGGTCAGCGATGCTGAACGACCCATAGGTATGCACCCGATCGAGAGGATGCAGCCGGTTCGCCAGTTCGCGGTCATACCGCAACAGGTCTCCCACGCAGGTCGGGCGACCATCCCGCTGCACAACCACAGGATCGACAAACGCCGTCTCGGTCCCTCCCGACCGCCACAAGAACCGCGCGTTGGGCGCGGCCCGGTCGAGCAGTTGCTGCCACTCGTCCTGCAGCAGATCTTGCCGCCAGGCGCTCATCCAGTCCATGTGGTCCAGCAGTACGAAACGGTCGACCGCGGCGGTCTGTTCCTTCAAAAAACCAGCCACCGAGTTGGTGTGGACCCGCACCCGGTCGGCCAGACCGGCTTTGAGCCGGGCGAAATTCCGGGGACGCAGGTATTCGGGACAGCAGTCGTGGGTGTAATGCCCGGTCAGGTAGACCCGCCAGAAGTAGTTGTCGTGCAGGGGCAGCCGGGTGAAGACCGTCTCGACACAGTCTTCTATAAACCCGGCAATTCCCCGCTCGTGATACCGCTCGACCTGTTGCCGTTGGGCTCGCGGCACGCCCAGCAGCGAGAGGGTCGTGTCGCGCGCCACCATCCACTTCACCGGCCGACTCCACAATACGGGCTTGATTTCGCTCAGGTAAATCTCTTCCTGTTGCTCGACCGACTCGGCGGAAAGCAGCCGCTCGACCTGGTCGCGAATGCCCAACACACGGTCGGCGAACTGGTTGGCAGTGCGGGCGAAGTAACCGGCTGTCCCCCGGAAATAGAACGAGGATCGTCCAGGACCCCGGCGGAAAAAATCGATGTATCTGTCCCAATAGCGGCGGGCGAACCCTTCCAGACGGGGACGCAGTGCGTCGTGGTACAACTCACGATGGTGTGAGGCGGAGCCATGGCCAAACAGGCTGAAAAAATCGGTGTGGTCGAGGGTGGCAATGCCGGCGAGCTTGAGCTGCAGCAGGGCATTTTGCCGGGGATTCACGTCGACACAGTGCACCACCCGAGGTTCTTGCAGCACGTAGTCGAGCGCATTGCACCCGGCCGAGGTAATTACCAGCACGGCGTGCTCGGGCCGCAGGGCCAGGGCTTCGCGATCGATCCGCGGATCTTCCCAGCAGGTGTTGTAGACCAGGTTACGGCCATGCACCCAATGGAAGCAGGCGTTGCTGAGTCGGTCGGGAATCCGCATGGAATGGGGCTCTGGGGAGCATCCCGAAGGGGGACAGGTCTCAACGGTCGACGGCATCCGACAGACCCGCGATGAAACTCACGGTTGTTGCTGGCAGCCCGGTTTCGGGAGTCGGAATCGCGACCAATGACTCTGGAAAAACCCCAAGATGATTGCAAGTGCACCGCAGGGAACCGCTGCGCTGTCGGGCCGAAGTTCGCTGACAGGGGTGATTGACCGGGGGGCACGGATTGCGTAAAGTCAAAGCTGCCATCGGGTTGAGTTCCACGCCCGGCTGGCGGAGCAGAGATCTTACGGGCACAAAACAGGCCTGTCCCCAGCCGAGTGGAATGAGAACCAAGCGAGGCACGCGTGTCACCCCGTCGATCGGATCGAGCTGGCGAAGATGCCGGTGGAGGCCAGGGAGTGGAGCAATTGACGGGTCGGGCCCGGGCATGGCCCACCCTGGTCCAGTTCGCCGTCTTCGTCGAGAACCGGGTCGGGCGGCTGCACTCGCTGATGCGGCACCTCGAGAGCCATGCCGTGCGGATTGTGGCGATCTCGATTGCCAACAGTGTCGACTGCGCGATCGTCCGATTGATGGTGAACGACACTGACCGCGGCCGGGAAATCCTGGAACTCTCGCGGTTCCCGTTCGCCGAGATCGAACTGGTGGGGGTGGAACTTCCCGAGGGAGACCAGCCTTTCCTGCAGGTCTTTTTGGCCCTGCTGCAGGCCGAAGTGAACGTGCAATATACGTATCCGCTGTTGTACCGGCGGGGTCAGGGGGCCATCGCCCTGTATGTCGACGATGTCGACCAGGCGGTGGCTGTTTTGAAGAACCGGGGTCTGAAGGTCATCACCGAGAGCGACCTGCTGCTCGACTGAGACCGTGATGACGGAGCATCAGACAGACGACCAGTTTGGGTCCACCAGAGAATCTGGATGTCCGATGAGAAGCTGTTTCCCAACCTGATTCGCACTTTCGAGCCTCTCTCACTTCGTCAGTCTGTCAGTCCGCTCGACCGGAGGAGGCTCTGACTGAGGCCCAGAGTTGAGTGTCGCCACTGGTGATTTGCGACACTGTCTGTCAAACGGCACTCTTGACGCCGAGGGGCTGGGCTATCCTTCGGTGAGGCGGTGTCGTGTTATCTCCTCATCCTCTCGGCCATCACTGACGTCCCGCGCTTCGTCTCCACCGCGCCGCATCCGCCAGGCGGCCAAGTTGCTCGCAGAGGTTGGCGAGTTCCAAACGAAGTGGTCTGTTGTCCGGCTCGGCCAACGCCTGCGTCGCCAGTTGGTCATGCCGATCGTGGAGGGTTTTGGAGTTGGTCAATCGTTCGGCCTCTCCTTTCGCCCGGTCGGTCTCCCCCAGCATCTGCCAGGCGCGGATCAACAGGTTGCGGGCCACGAGATTGTGCGGATCGCGAGCGAGCACCTTCTGCAGCCGTTGTCGGGCCTCGGCCCCCCGCCCCTGGTCGAGATCGAGCATTGCCCCCAACAGAGCCACCCCCTCCAGTTGCGGAGCTGACTGCTGCAGATGGTTCCAGGCGCCCTGGGCCGCATCGGTCTCCCCCAACCCACGCAAGGCCTCGATCTGGACCAGTTGTTGCCGGGGCCCCTCGGGAATCTGTCGCACCAATTCCAGCGCCTCGGCAAACTCCTTCTGAAAGACCAGGCATTGCGCAAGTTCTCGCCGCAGTTCGTCACGCACTTCGTCGGGAGGTACCCGCTCGAGGGCCAGACGGTAGTGCCGGATGGCGTCATCGTACTGCCGGAAATCCTGCACGTAGGTCAGGGCCATCAGCCGGTGGGGCAAAAAGTCGTCGGGGGCGAGTTGCGACGCCCGGTCGAGGGCGGCCATCGCCGGGTTCAACTGCCCGCTGTCGTACAGAATCGTCGCGACCCAGCGGTGGACATCGGCCTCGTTGGGAAAGTCGGAGACCAGCCGGGCGAACAGCGCGTCGGCTTCAGGCAGCCTGCCCGCCTGATACAGCGCTTCCCCCAGCCAGAGTTGATGCGCCAGCCGTCGGTCCCCCCTTGGTTCAATCGATCCGAGGAACAGCAGGGCCGCATCGAAGTCTCCTTTCCGCAGGCGGTCGGCTCCCGCCAGCAGCCGATGCTCGTCCCGCGAGGCGCGATCGTGTTCCAGACGTTCGAGCAGTGGACTCAACTCAGTCTGGGCCGGGCCCCGCCGCAATTCCTGGAGGGCGGCCTCGAACTGTTGAGCCAATTCCTGCCGATCGTGTTGACGCTTAAGACGCCACCAGCCGATCCCTCCTGCAGTCAGGGCCACAAGCAGCAATCCGGCGACCAGCCAGGCAGTACGAACGCGAGCAGGCATGCGGACCGAACGGGGAAAGGAGCGAAACAACGGCGTCGATTGCCTTGGAGCGAAGCAGCTGATCGAGCCGCGTTCACAACGTTTGTGAGTTTAGCGTGACCCCTGCTGATTGAGCCAATCGGATGAGCAATGCCCGAGGTCGGCAGCACAGGACGGGTTGGCCAGACTTGGCAGGCAGCCGGGATTTGCATTCCCCCAGTCGTTGTGCCACAGTCCCTAGTGTCCCCGCCGATTGGCTGTTCCCCGGGTCTGCCGTGTCGACTGCGTTCCCTCCCGTGTACCTTCCGAAACACCTGTCCCGCCGGATCTTTCTGACGGGTTCCATCGGTTTGGCCTGGGTGCTGGGTTGCGGCGAGTCAGTTCGGCAGCCGCAGCTGATGCCCGCCCCGTCGAACACCTCAGCTCAGCCACAGGCCAGCCCGAACGCTGGCCCCTCGGTGCAGAACCTGGCGGGCACCAGCGCGGCATCTCCGCCGCGCGATGGCCGGGACGCGACGGCCGCCCTCTCAGAGGAACAGTGGGGGGGCGTGATGTTTCGCGAGGTCGCGGCCGAACGCGGCATTTCCCTGCGACGCTCGCCCCGCCCTTATCCCCTGACGATTCTCGATTCGTTTGGGACAGGCTGTGCCGCCTGGGATGCCAACGGCGATGACTGGCCCGATCTGCTGTTTGTCGGGGCCCCCCATCCGGTGCTCTATCTCAATGACGGAACCGGATCATTTCGGGACGCCACGGCGCAGAGTGGACTGACGGAAGAAGTGGGAGAATGGACCGGGTGTGCCGTGGGGGATTGGTCGGGCGATGGCCGCCCCGATCTGCTGGTGACCGGATACCGACGGCTCGCCCTCTACCGGAATCTTGGGGAGGGACGTTTCGAACAGGTGACGGCTGGGGCCGGACTGGCATCCGACAACGATGGGCATTGGGGGGCGAGTGCCGGCTTCATGGATCTCGACGGCGACCAGTGGCTCGATCTGGTGCTCACCCAGTACGTGGAGTTTGGACCGCAGTCCCGCCAGCACTGCGAGTACAAACCGGGAGTCAAGACCGGATGCACTCCCGCCGAGTATCCCCCCGAACGTCCGCGAGTCTGGCGGAATACGGGCGAGGGACGCTTCATCGAAATGACTGCCACGGCCGGTTTCGATCGGTCGGCTGGGGCCGGGATGGTGCTGGCGTTTGGTGATGTGGATGCCGACGGACGGCCCGACGTTTACCTGGGGAATGACGGCCGACCGGCTGACCTGCTGCACAACCTGGGAGGTGGCCAGTTCGAGAATCTCGGGCTGGTGGCGGGGATTGCCGTCACCGAGTCAACCACCTCGATGGCTGCCATGGGGGCCGATTGGGGAGACTTCGATCGTGACGGGTATCTGGATCTTGCGGTGACCAATTTCCAGAAGCAGGGTTTTGCGCTGTACCGGCGGACCGGCCCGATCCTGTATGCCGACGTGGCCCCCCGCAGCGGACTCGCGGCTCTCACCCGGTCGCGGCTGGGGTTTGGGGTGCAATGGCTCGACTTCGACAATGACGGCTGGCCCGATCTGGCGTGTGCCAATGGGCACGTCTACGACAATGCCTCCCAACTGGAAGGGGCTGGTTCAAGTTATCGTCAGCCCCTCTCGCTGCTGCGAAATCTGCAAGGCCGGCGCTTCGCCGATGTGATCGAACGCCAATCCGACCCCGTCCGGGAACCTCTTGTAGGACGCGGGCTGGTACGGACCGACTTCAATCGGGATGGCCGCCTCGACCTGGTGGCAGTCGATCATGAAGGAATGCCCCGGCTGTTCGAAAACACAACCCCCGCCGACAGCCATTGGCTGCAGTTGGAACTGCGAGGACCAGCCCCCAACCAGTTCGCCTACGGAGCCCAGGTGACGGGTCGGGCGGGAGACCGGGTGTGGGTGGCGGAAGTGTCTCCCGCCAGCAGTTACCTGTCGTCGAGCGACCCGGTGATTCACTGGGGCCTGGGACCTGTGTCACAGCTCGAGGAAGTGACCGTCCACTGGCCGTCGGGGGTGACGCAGATCTGGCGGAACATCGCCTCGGATCAGCGTCAGCGGCTCGAGCAGCAGCCTTAGCGACCGTGGCCCAACAGTCTTTGGGGAAACCGAACCTACTGGCGGTTGGTCGCGGCAGGCCACTTCGAGGGTTCGGCGACGGGGGACACGGAACCCTGGGGGAACAGCCGCAGGTCAACCGGCTGACCGGTCTCGATGACCAGGGTCCGGCCGAGGTTGGGCCAGATCTGGGCGAGGGAATCGAGCCACAACCGGCGCAGGGCCCGGTCGCGGGCTGCCGACTGAAGGGCGGGAGTCTCTTCACCGGAGGCAACTGCCGCCACCAGCGCGCGAAAGCGGTCGGCCTGTCCGCGGGCGTTTTCGATGGTGCCGCGCCGTATGGTCTCGGCCTGATCGAGCCGTTGCCGGGAAAGGGCCTGGGTGCTGGTCAGACGCTGTTCGGCCCGCGAGCGTTCCTGCTCAATCAACTTGTCTTTCTCCGCCCGGGCGTTGGATACATCGAGAAAGGCCCCTTTGACCTCAACGGGGGGCCAGACCGCAGCGATGGTGACATCCTCAATTGCGGCTCCAAGGCGTGCTTCGGGTGAAATGCGCAGCAGATCGCCGGTGAGCCGCTGCCGCAACTCGTTGAGCCCCAAGGGGTGGACATAATCAACCCCGCTCTGCGAAACCGCCTCGGCGAGACAATTCTCGGTCAACAGCCTCAGGACCACCTCGGGGGTCTCAACCGTGCAGAGCCACAGGTACGGATCGGCAATGCGGTACTGCACGTGGACCTGCAGGTTGAGCAGGTTCTTGTCACCTGTGAGGAACTCGCCGACGCGATCCAGGCCGGAAGGTCGCAGAAACCCCTGCGGGTCCTGCGAGTCGGGAGCCGCCACCCCGATGGTGAGGGTCCGCAACTCGCTGACATTCACCCGATCGACTCGTGAAAGAGGCCAAGGGAGACTCCAGTGCAGACCGCTGCGCGCCGGAATGAGGGACGCCCTCCCAAAGCGGCGGACCAGCCCCTGCTCGTTCCCCCGGATGATGAAAAATCCGGAGGCGAGCCACGCCAACACCAGGCTCAAGCCCAGCAGCCTCGACAGCGTCATTCGACCGGCTCCTCCACGGAAGTCGCACCGTCTGGGTTCGCCTGGGGAGCGGGAACGGTGGCTGGGTTCGACTCGGAGGTCGTGGGGGGAAGTCCTTCCTGCAGCAGCCGGAACAGCCGGCTGCCGGCTGAGAGAACCACAGTCGACTGGCGATTGAGAATCTGCGAGTAGGCGGCCAGGGTCCGCTGCAATTCGTACAACTGCGGATCGAGGGCGTGGGCCTCGTTGAGAATGGTGAGGGCTTGGGCGTCCCCTTCGCCGCGGATGCGCTCGGCATCCGCATCGGCGCGGGCCAGCAATTCATCGCTTTGGCGTTGGGCCTGGCTCTCAATGCGCAGCCGCTCGGCCGCTCCTGCCGAGCGGTAGCGCTCGGCGATCCGCAGACGCTCGGTGCGCATCCGTTCGTAGACGGCGATGCGGTTCCCCTCCGGCAAATTGATCCGGCGGATCCGCAGATCGAGCAGTTCGAGTCCAAGATTCTCAACGGGCGAGTCCTGACCAGTCGCAGCGGTCAAAGCGGCGAGGGTCCGCTGGGCGACGGCCGACAGGGGGCGCTCTTCGCCTGGTCCCCGATCCGACGCGTCGACGTGCAGCAGCCCGTTGAGGTCGGATTGCCCAATCTCGGCCGAAAGGGCGGCACGCAGTCGGGCGTCGAGCCGGGCTTCCGCATTTTCGCGGCTTCCCAGCCGGCGATAGAACTGCACGACCGGGCGGTTTTCGAGCGGAACTTCGGCCGACTTCGCCGAGGGAATGCGCCAGGTGAGGAAGCTTGAGACCGTCACGTTTTTGCGGTCGCGGGTAAACATCTCGCGGGCGGGGGGATCGAACAGCAGTTCCCGGCGATCGAAGCGGCGGACCGTGGCAATGGGCCAGGGCCACTTGAAATGCAGCCCCCGGTCGCTGGCGGTGGGTTGCGTCTGGTCGTAGACCGCGGTGATGACTCCGAGCCGTTCGACGATGACGAATTCGTTTTCATCCACCAGCACGACCGACGTCAGCAAGGCTCCCAGCAACAACAGCCAGAGCACGGGGCGCAGCCGGCCGGTCCAGGGACTACCTCCCTGGGGAAGTTCGGCGGATGGGGAAGCGGCGGCACTCATGGGCAGGACGGGGTCGCGGGAGGAGTGAAGTGGGGACTGCGGTTACTGTTCATCATCAAACGGATCCGGGGGGGGGCGGGGGGCGGAGGGGGTTGTTGCCGGCGGGGGCGGGGGAGCGGCGGGAGCCCCTTCGGCAGGAAACCAGAACTGACGGCGTCCCTGGGCGGCCGGATCGAGCACCACCAGAGGACGCCCCGCGAGGGCCGCTTCGAGAGACCGCCAATAGAGGTGTGTCTGCGAGAGCTGCGGGGCAGCCTGGTGGGGGCCGACCAAGGGGACGAACCGGTCACGTTTTCCCCGGGCCTGATCGGTGGTCTGCCGACTTTGACCGCGGGCGGCGTGCAGCCGCGCACTGACCTGCCCCGAGAGAGGGCTGTCGGTCGGGGCATCGGCCGAGAGGGCCCGCCAGCGTTCCTCATCGAGTTTCCAGTCGAAACGGTCGTCGTCGTCTCCGGCGGGAGGACCGTTGGGGTTGACCCCCACCTCGGTCCGCTGCATGTCGTTCGTGGGGCGGACCACCAGATGCAGCGCTTCGGCCGCCTCTTCACCCACGACCGAAAGCAACGTGCGGGCGGCGTTTGTCTGGGCGAGATTGCGCAGCTGCTCGCGCTCTTCGAGCGCATTCGCGACGTCCCGGTAAGCGGGCACCACTCCGCCGGGGGGATGCACGTCGAGCAGGTGAAGCGAGTTCAAAGTCAGCCCCAGTCGATGCTTGGCCAACTCACGGCGGGCCAGTTGCAGGCAGGCCTGTTCGACAGCGGTCCGTGATTCTCCCAGCAGGGTCTCCAGGGGACGGCTCGCGACAATTTCCCGGATGGCCGATTCGAGCACCGCCCGCAGTGTTGTTTCAGGGGAGGCGCTTCCTCCCTGGTATTCCCGAAGATCCGCAATCTGATACTGCCCTTCGGCCGTCAGTTCCAGCAGCAGTTCATCCCCGGTCAACAACAGGCTTTCGTCTGTGAGAGTGAGGTAACCCATGTCTTCGTGGGTGGTCTGCCATTCGACCGGCGCGCGATACGAACCCGGCTCGGAACGGATGACCGGCCCCGCCGCCCGAAAACCCAGCTGCACGGGACGCAACCGCTCCACCTGTTCGCGTTGGATCGTCTCGAAGGGAGCGGGCCAGCGCCAGGCAAGACCCGGCCCGAGCTGTTCCAGGAACCGCCCGAATCTCAGCACCAGTGCCTGTTCATCCGGACGGATCAGCACGACATTCGACAGCATCCAGACCGCACCCGCCAGACACGCGGCCAATGGCACAATCTTGCGGCGATGCCGCAATGTCCAGAAGACCCATTCGGTGGGGCTCAGCCAGCGGGCAAGCTTCTCGGAGGTTCCCTCCAGCTGTTGACGCCAGGCCAGCAGACGGGGGCTTGACTCGGGTTCAAACCATAACAGCCGCAGCGCATAGAGCATCACCGCCAGCGATCCCGCCTCATGGAACAAGGCGCTGACCACCGGGCTGAACCAGCCCCAGGCCGAGAGCAACACCCCCAGCGTGTTCACTCCGAAGGCGAAAAACAGAATGCTGCGGCGGATTGTGCGCACCAGCTCGCGGGAGAGCCGCAGCAATCCCGGGAGTACGGAAAGTGGGTCACCCAGCAACACGATGTCGCCGGCGGCCGCCGCGATGTCGTTCCCCGCGCGGGCGATGGCAATCCCCACGTCTGCCTTGTCGAGCGCCAAGGCATCGTTGATGCCATCGCCAATCATCGCCACCTTGTGTCCCGCCTGCTGCTGCGCCAGCACCCAGTCAAGTTTCTGCTGCGGCAGGAATTCGGCCTGGCAATCTTCGAGTGGGCCCAGGTGCGACAACAGTCCCCGTGCGGCCTCGATCCGGTCTCCCGTCAGCAGGGCCAGCCGCAGGTTTCCCTGCTCACGCAATTCCCGGATCACCGTCTGAGCGTTGGTGCGAGGGGTATCGGCGATTCCCCAGAGCCCGACCAAACGTCCCGACGGGGCCTTATCGGCCCCGTCAGCAGGCGTGAGCCAAGCCACACCGAGGGGGGACTCTCCCTTTTGCTCCCATTCGTGTCGGGGAACCTCCCAGGAGGACTCAATTGGGACCCCCAGGGAGGCGAGCCAGCGAAGATTTCCCACAGCCAGCCGGGCCCCCCCGGGCGGAGCCGGGACAACAGTGACCGGCCAGCGGTTGGCGGGCAGAGGAAGCTGCAGACCCAGCCCGGGGAACTCGATGAGCCCCGGAAGTTGGGGAATAACCAATTCACGGCGATCGGCAGCGGCCGTGATGATCCGGGAGACGGGGTGATTGCTGCCGCGCGTCGCGAGGGCCGTCAGTTGCAGCAGTTCGTCTGTTGTCAGGCCGGGGGCATGGTGCGTGGTGAGGGCGAGGTCGCCGGAGGTCAAGGTTCCGGTTTTGTCGAAGGCGATGGTGTCGATCGCTGCGAGTCGTTCCAGGGCGGCCGAACCCTTCACCACCACCCCTTTACGGGCCAGCCAGGACAAGGCCGCGACGAACGCGCTGGGGGTGGCCAGAATGAGCGCGCAGGGGCACGCGACCACCAGCACCGACAGTGCGGGGAGCCAACCGGCGTTCCAGTTCCCGGCGCGGTACCGCCACCCCAGCAGCGTGAGAGCAGCCGCCGCCAGCACGGCGGGCAGAAACAGCCGGGCCAGCCGATCGGCCTCGCGCTCCAGGGGAGCCTGCCGACGTCCCGCCTGCTGGACCACTTGGGCAATCTGTCCGACGGCGGTCTCGCTCCCCAGACGGGTCACCTCAATGGTGATGGCCGAGAATTGATTGAGAGTCCCGGCCAACACTGTGTCGCCCACGGTCCGTTCCACCGGCAGGCTTTCCCCTGTCAGGGGGCTCTGATCGACACTGGTGACTCCCTCGCGAATGAGTCCGTCGGCGGGAATTCGTTCGCCCGTCCGTACGACCACCAGGTCCTGCAGCTGTAACTCGGCGAGGGGAACATCCTCTTCCCGTCCCTCGCGCAGCCGGTGGGCGAGCGGCGGATAGAGATCGAAGGCCCGGCGGATCGCCTGGAAGGCGCGGTCAACGGTGTATCCTTCGAGGCTCTCGCCGACGAGGGCGATGAAGACCACGAGAGCAGCCACGGTGTGCTCTCCCAGCAGAATGGCCGCGAGGCAGGCAATGGAGAGGGCGAGGTCCGCCCCAATCCGTCCCTGAAACAGACCGTCGAGAGTCTGGTAAAGAATCCGTGCTCCCCCCAGCACGGCTGCCAACAATGACAGGCGGAAGCCTCCCACACTGCGCCATGACAACCACTCAGGGGTCCCAATCGCTCCCAAAACAGAGTCGGCCAGCAGCAGCACGCCGACCATCAGGGTCAGGGCGTACAGCGGGGCCGACTGCCACAGATGCGACTGTTCGAACTCGGGCCCCGAACCCGGTCCACCCGCCCCCTCCTCGAGCGTTCGACGCGATGTTTCGGAGAGGTAGTGCATGGGGACCGACGGGACGGCAGACAGAGAGGGGGCATGGCAAAAACTTCGGCTTGATCGTAGCCAGCCAGCGGGGGCGCAAGCCAGCCGCCTGATTGGGAAGTCCGATTCTGCGGGGAGGGGCGAGCAGGAGGAGCGATCCGGGCTGGGAAATGGTGCGCGGCGTCGTGGCAATGCCCCGACGGGACGTTAGAATCGTCGTCGATGAGGGCTTTGGGTGGCCCGCAGGGATTTCCATGAGAGTGGCTCTTCCCGGCCGGGAATTGGCGGGACGGGTGTTGGGAGAGAGTGACAGCGTGAAGATTCTGGTGACGGGAGCGGCGGGCTTTATCGGGTTCCATACCAGCCAGCGATTGTTGGCCCGGGGGGACACCGTCGTGGGGATTGACAATCTCAACGACTACTACGATGTGCGGCTGAAGGAGGCCCGCCGGGAGCAATTACTGCCCCACCCCAACTTCACCTTCCTCCCGCTGGATGTGGCCGATCGCAAGGCGATGCCCGAACTGTTTGCCCAGCATACATTCGACCGGGTGATCCATCTCGCCGCCCAGGCCGGTGTCCGGTATTCGTTGCAGAATCCCCACGCCTACATCGATGCCAACCTGGTGGGGTTCACCAATATCCTGGAAGGCTGCCGGCACGCTCAGACTCCCCACCTGACCTACGCCTCTTCGAGCTCGGTCTACGGGGCCAACACCACCATGCCCTTCTCGGTGCATCAGAATGTGGACCATCCCCTCAGCCTGTATGCGGCCACCAAGAAGGCCAACGAGTTGATGGCCCACACCTACTCGCACCTGTTCCGGCTCCCCACGACCGGGCTGCGATTTTTCACCGTGTATGGTCCTTGGGGTCGGCCCGACATGGCGCTGTTTCTGTTCACCAAGGCAATTCTCGAGGGACGCCCGATTGACGTGTTCAACGAAGGGAAGATGCGCCGCGACTTCACCTTTGTGAGCGACATTGTCGAGGGGGTCATCCGCACCAGCGATCACATCGCCCAACCCAATCCCCAGTGGAACAGCGCCCACCCCGATCCGGGAACCAGCACGGCACCGTGGCGGGTCTACAACATTGGCAACAACCAGCCGGTCGAGCTCATGTACATGATTGAGACACTTGAGAAGTCGCTGGGGAAGAAGGCGGTGAAAAACCTGTTGCCGATGCAGCCGGGAGACGTGCCTGCGACGTATGCCAACGTCGACGATCTGGTGAATGATGTGGGCTTCAAGCCGGGAACCTCGATTGAAGAGGGGATTCAACGGTTTGTCGACTGGTACCGTAGCTGGCACAAGGTGTAGGTGTGGGAGGGTCTGGAGTTGAGTCTCCTGGGGCTTGGCAACCCACAGACCGGGTCCTGCTGACCGGGGGGTCGGGCCGGCTCGGTCCCTACCTTGTCAGGGAGTTGCGACAAAGTCCCGTGGTGCTGCGGGTCTGGGATGGACCAACGGCAACCGTCCCCAGTACCCCGGGGGCGGTGCGGGTTGACCTGGCCGATCCTGAAGCTGTAATCCGAGCCTGGCAGGCGGCCCGTCCCACGGTGGTCATTCACTCGGCGGCATTGGCGACCGTTGATGTCTGCCTGAAGGATCCCGCCCGGGCTGAGGCGGTCAATGTGATGGCAACCGGCCACCTGGCTCGACTCGCACGCGAAGCCGGGGCACACCTGGCGATGACCTCGACGGATATGGTGTTCGATGGTTCGCGGGCCCCGTATGCAGTCGACGCCAACCCCCAACCCCTCTCGGCTTATGGTCGCAGCAAGGCTGCGGGCGAACAGGCGGCGCTCGACACCGGCCCGTGCTCGATCATTCGTCTCGCGCTGCTGTATGGTCCGCGATTGGGAATCCGACCGTCGTTTTTCGACACGCAGGTGGCCGCCCTGCGTGCGGGCGGACCGCGGATGGGGCTGTTCACCGACGAATGGCGCACGCCGATCGACTACGCAACAGCCGCACGTGCGGTGGTCGAGCTCGCCGCTCTGCGGGAGGCCGGAGTCTGGCACGTGGGTGGCCCGGAACGAATCTCCCGCTGGGAGCTGGGAAGCCGCCTCGCCAGGCACCTGGGGATCAACCATCCCCCGTTTGATCCCGTGTCGCGGCTGTCGATTCCCGGCCCCGAGCCCCGCCCCGCCGACCTGTCACTCGACTCACACGTCTGGCGCGACCGGTGTCCCCACTCCCCCTGGCCGACTCTGGATGAAGTCCTCGCCCGCGACCTGCCCCCGAATTAAGGGGCCACCGGCAGGCCGCATCGAGAACGCTGCAAATCGAGGCGACCAAGGAAGAGTTGTCTCTCAAGCAAGTGGCCCGTTGGGACTCAGCCGCCGCGGGGAATCTCGGGCGGGTCGACATAACGACCCGCCCGGGGATCACCAGGATCGACCTGCCACCGTGGATTGAAATTTGGCGACAACGGCGAGGCCCTCACGAAAATCCTTCGCGGCGCAGAATCGAAATACTTGTAAAGGGCGGGGCAGAGCCAGCCTTCCATCTCCTGATCTGCCACCAATCCCCGGTACCAGTTGCCCGCCATCGGATCGCGGGGGTTCTCGGCCCGGACCCAGAACAACTCCAGGTCGTGAGGTCCGGGCCGAGAGTCAAAATCGAGCTGAAAACCCTCGTGCGCCAGCGGAATCCGCAGCTCCTGGACAAGACGGGTCATCATTTCGCTCATCCCCATCACAAATGGCTCGGCCTTGAGCCCCGCCTGTTCATCATCGAAAACCCAGCAGCCGCTGGTGGGGTCGAGGTAGGGGTAGATGGTCATCGCAGAGACTTCCCTCAGAGACAATCGTCCAACGTGATCTGTCGTTTGTACCGCAGGATCGGCCTTCGCGCCAGAGCCCCGGGGCCGATGTCGGTCCATTCTGTGGAAAGCCGTCGCGGAGTGCATGCGGGCCACAGCGATGAAGGAATCGGAATCCGTTGATAGAATCCGCCGCAGTGCCCCCGGGTCCCTGCGGTACGCCTTGTTCGCGTGCCCGGGACGACCAACCGGGGGCGGGACGCCGGCTGTTCTTCCCTGCCACCGAATGCCCCATGCCCAAGCCGCTCGTTGCCCTGCTGTTGCTGCTGATTGGTGTCGTTCCGCTGAATGCGGCCGACCTTCCCCGGGCCCTGCCCGCGGGAACACTTCCCCAGGATACGCGTCTGCAGCCTCCCAAGGATCTCAACGGGTACTTCCCGTTTCAGCCTCCCAGGTCGTCGGAGGAATGGGCTTCGCGGGCCGACTTCGTGCGACGGCGGGTGCTGGTTTCGCAGGGCTTGTGGCCCCTGCCAAGCCGCTCGCCGCTCAATCCCGTCATCCATGGCAAAATTGAGAAAGAGGACTACACCGTCGAGAAGGCGTTCTTCGAGAGCGTTCCCGGATTGTACGTGACGGGCAATCTCTACCGACCGAGACATGTGACCGGAGCGGTTCCGGCCGTGCTGTTCGCCCATGGTCACTGGCAGGACGCCCGGCTGTCGGAGGAGACGGAAGAGAACCTGCGTAAAGAGATTGCCACGGGTGCCGAGCGGTTCGAGAAGGGGGGCCGCAGCCGCTTCCAGTCGATGTGCGTGCAGCTGGCCCGCATGGGCTGCGTGGTTTGGCAATGGGACATGCTGAGCGACTCCGACTCCAAGCAGATCTCTCGCGAGATCGTGCACACGTTTGGCAAGCAGCGTTCCGAAATGAACACTGTGGAGAACTGGGGGCTCTACAGCCCGCAGGCCGAGGCACACCTGCAGAGCGTGATGGGGCTGCAGACGTGGAATGCGGTCCGTTCACTGGATTTCGTGCTGGGGTTGCCCGAGGTGGATCCCAAGCGGATCGCCATCACCGGGGCCAGTGGCGGCGGTACTCAGACGATGCTGCTGGCGGCAATTGATCCGCGGGTGGCGCTGTCGTTCCCCGCGGTGATGGTGAGCACCGCCATGCAGGGGGGTTGCACCTGTGAGAACGCGTCGCTGTTGCGCATCGGAACGGGGAACGTGGAGTTCGCCGCCCTGTTTGCTCCGAAGCCCCAGGGGATGACCACCGCCGACGACTGGACAAAAGAGATGGCCACCAAGGGGTTTCCCGAGCTCAAGCAGCTCTATGCGACCCTCGGGGCTCCCGACAACGTGATGCTGCATCGCGGCGAACATTTTCCGCACAATTACAACGCGGTGGCCCGGGCCGGTTTTTACGCCTGGTTGAACCGGCACTTCAAACTGGGGCTGAAAGACCCGGTCATCGAACGCGATTTCGATCCGTTGCCGCGCGAGCAGTTGACCGTCTGGGATGCGCAGCATCCCGCCCCCAAGGCGAATGATGCCGACCTCGAACGCCGCGTGCTGCGCTGGCTGAATGATGATGCCGACCACCAACTGCAGGAGAGCGCCACCGCCCTGGGGCCGCTGCGGAAAACGGTGGGAGCGGCTCTCGAAGTGGTGCTGGGCCGCACCTTCGGCAGTGCCGGTCAGATCGAGTGGGATCTGAAACAGAAGCAGTCCCGCGACAGCTGGGTGGAGATGACGGGCCTGCTGCGGAACAAGACCTATGCCGAGGAGGTTCCCGTGACCTTCCTGTACCCCAAGACCTGGAACCAGAAGGTGGTGGTCTGGCTGACCGGTGAGGGGAAGAGCGGTTTGTGGAAGGCCGACGGAACCCTGAAGCCCGAAGTGCAGAGTCTCGTCTCGGCCGGGACCACAGTGGTGGGAGCCGACCTGTTGTACCAGGGAGAATTCCTGGCGGATGGGAAGCCGCTGCAGCAGACCCGCACCGTGGCGAACCCCCGTGAAGCGGCCGCCTACACGTTTGGCTACAACCCGTCGCTGTTCGCGCAGCGCGTCCACGACGTGTTGACCATCGTCCGGTTCCTGCGGACCAGCGACGTCGACGGTCATCCGAAGCCGTCGCAGGTATCGGTGGCAGGCTGGGGGGCGGCGGGTCCCATTGCGTCGGCGGCCTGGTCAGTGGCCCAGGACTCGATCGATCGGCTCGCAGTCGACACGCAGGGCTTCCGGTTCGGGCAATTGCTCGACTACCGCGATCCTCGGTTCCTGCCCGGTGCAGCGAAGTACCTCGACCTCCCGGGAATGCTGGCGGTCGGGGGCCGTAATCCCCTGTGGCTGGCGGGTGAAACCGCCATCCCGCCGGTGGTCAAGCAGATCTATGACCAGTCGAGCAGTTTGCGCGGAGTCGAACTCCACCAGGGCCCCCCGTCCGAAATCGAAGCGGCCGCCGCCCGCTGGCTGCTCAAATAGTTCAGGAGGCGGGTTCAACCCGTCCTCCCCAGCCTGTTGATCCTCCAGCGGCCCCCGTCGACTTGACTGCAAGCGACGGGGGCCGTCGCTGTTTGTGGTGGTGGCTGGGTTGCGGCGGACGCAGCCGCATTCAAGAATGTTGCCGATGCCTGCCCAACTGCTGCTGACTGTCGATGTGGGGAACACCCGTGCGAAACTCGGTCTGTTTGATTTGGCCTCCTGGACGCCGGGAGTCGCTTTGCCTCCCTGCGTCTCCACCCAGGCCCTGATGCTTTCCCAACCCTTTGATCTCAAAGGGGTGGCCGAGCAGTTTGGCACGACCGGCGGGCGGGTGGTGCAGACCGCGGTGGCCGGGGTCAATCCACCGGGGATCGACCGGCTGTTGGCGGGCTGGCCCACGGCCTGGCCCCGGCCCCGACGGGTCTCATCGTTCACCCAGGTCCCCTTGGAGGTGGATGTCGAAACCCCCGAACGGGTGGGGATCGACCGCCTGCTGGGGGCCGTGGCCGCCAATCGCCTGCGCGACGCCGGCCAGGGTGCGATCATTGTCGACTCGGGGACCGCCACCACCGTCAATCTGCTGACCCCCACGGGGCGTTTCGCCGGAGGAGCCATTCTGCCCGGGCTGGCCCTCGGGGGACTGGCCCTCAACCACTACACCGCGATGCTCCCACACGTTCCCGCCAGCGAACTGGTGGAGGGAGCGGTCGATCCAATAGGGAAAACCACCTGGGATGCGATCCGCAGTGGGGTCCTTTATGGCCAGGTGGGAGCTGTGCGGGAATTGACACGTCTCTTCACCGAACAGATGCCCGAGGCCCGCGTTCCCCCGCTCTGTCTGATTACCGGTGGTGCCGGGGCCCTGTTGGCCCGCTACCTGGGAGCCCCCTTCCGCTTTGAACGCCACCTCCCACTGTACGGACTCGCAGCGACTGTCTGGAACAATCCCCCCGCCTGATTCGGCCAATGGCCGGGGGATCTGGTCCCGTTCCCGGCCGGTTGCTCCTCGTTGGACCAGCGGGTGCTGCCATGTCTTCTGCCGCCGATGGTGTTGTGGGTTCCGGGGAATTCCGTTACCGCGCTGTGCCGGGTTGGCCCCAACTCCCCCAGGGCTGGTCGTTCTACGAGGTGGCCGGGGTGGCGGTCGATTCCCGCGATCGGGTGTTCGTCTTCAGCCGCAGTGATCATCCTGTCTGCATTTTTGAGAGTGACGGAACCTTCGTCGGCTCATGGGGCGAGGGCTTGCTGACCCACGCCCACGGCATCACCATCGCCCCCGATGACACGGTCTGGTGTACCGACGACTGGAATCACAGCGTGCGGCAGTTCACCCCCGAGGGACAACTCCTGCAGATCCTGGGGACCCCGGGCGTTCCTTCGGACACCGGCATCAACGGCCTCGATTACCGCTCGATCCTCCGGGCCGCCGGGCCGTTCAATCTGCCCACCAACGTGGCCCGTGCTCGCGATGGATCCCTGTATATTTCCGACGGCTACGGCAATTGCCGGGTCCACAAGTTCGACTCCCAGGGACACCTGCTGTTTTCCTGGGGAACTCCGGGAGCTGGCCCGGGAGAGTTCAATCTGCCGCATGGCATCGCCGTCGACACCGACGGGTTGGTCTATGTGGCCGATCGGGAAAACAGCCGGGTGCAGGTCTTCACTCCTGAGGGATCCTACCTCCGCGAGTGGACGGCGACCGCCCGGCCGATGCAGGTGCGGTTCGACTCTCAGGGGCTGGCCTGGGTCTGTGATCTGGGTTGGCGGGCGGGCAAGTTCCCCTGGCAGACGCCGCCGACCGATCCTCCCGAGGGGGCCCATGTCCGGGCCTTCGACCGCACGGGACGGCTGGTGACCAAATTTGGCGGCAGTGATGATCCCTGTGCCCCGGGACAATTCTTCGCCCCGCACGATCTGGCCCTCGACTCGCGGGGGAATATCTACGTTGGGGAAGTGGTGCAGTCGGCCGGCGGCAACCGGGGCCTGGTCGACCCCTCCTGCCATACCCTCCAGAAGTTCGAACGCCTGTAGCGGCCCGATTCCCCCCGAATGCTCAGGCTCAAAGCGCAGGGGGGGTGCCCGCCGATTCCCTTTCAGGCATCAAAATTGGGGCCACGCATTCGCCCACGAACAGACGGTTCGTGCAGCCAAAGTGTCCTCCGCCGTGTCCGCGTCCCGCATCACGCCAGCTCCACGGGCGTTCGTGCAGCCCCGACCAGGATCCTGAAGACTGGTCGGGGGAGGTAAACCCCCAAGCTCCAGCACAGACCGTGTGCACTCCGTCCAGCGAGCGGCACACCAGCGTACCGAGGGTGACGAAAAACCAATCCCCCACCGCCGAGAAATTCCAGAGACCCCGTTCGAGTCGGGTGAGGGCCTGTGTCAGGTCATGTGACCGCGACACCGCCGCGTTCAGCAGGGTGGCCGTTGTAACCCGTACGGTTTCGGGGAGCGCTGCAAGCACCAGCACCACCATGGCCCCACCCCCCGAGTGGCCGATCAAATGAATGGGGGCCTCCGGGTGTTGCCGGTACTGCTCGACAATGCGCTCAGCAATGCGGCGGGCCTCGCGCTGGTGGCGGCGGCGATCCCAGAGATGCCACAGCCCCAGCGCCGGATGGCCGCTGGTCCAGTCATCGATTTCGATCGCCCCGGGAACGCCGGCATCGACCAGTCCGAAAACAACGTCATGGTTCAGCAGGCTTTCCCCCTCGATACCCGGCAGGATGAGGGTCAGGCCCTCAGACCGGCGGGATTCGTGCCGCCAGGGGGCCACCCGGGACCGGCAGAGTTTCCCCAGAGGGTGTAACGGAACCGAGAGCAGCGACCCCAGCGCGGTCTTCCACCTTCGCCATCCGGAATGGGGCGACGCGGTACGGAGCACGGGCGTTGCCAACGAAGAGCGACTGTCCGGAGCGTTCAGGAGGTCTCGCATCACACGGCGCCCAGGTCGAGCGGCAAAAGTCGGGCGGGAAGCACAAGCCGGGAAGAAAACGGGGAGTTTTTCTCACATCCCCAATTGTAGTCGTTTCGGCGGGGGCCGATCCCGCCAGAATTGACGCCCGGAAACAGGCTGCATTAGAGTTCCCGATCGGCCCCGTTTCGCGTCTCACTCCCGGGATCATCATGCGTTTCTCTTCCCTCGCCCGCCCCCTGTGGCTGGCCCTGGCTGGGTTCTGTCTGGCTGCGATTGGTGTGGTTGGATTGTCTGGCTGCGGCGGTTCGCCCCCCCCTGGTCCTAATCCGTCCGGCGGAGGCAGCCCCTCTGTGGGCGGCACTGGTGAGGGAGCGGGAACACCCACGGCTGCGAAAGACTACAAAATCGTCATCGTGACGAATGGGAGTTCCCCCTTCTGGGATGCCTGCGACCGGGGTCTCAAGGACGCGGGGGAGAAGCTGGGAGTGCGTGTTGAGATGCTGCGAAATGATGCGACCGAGGGGGGGCAGATTCGCCGCCTCGAGCAACTGGCCACCCAGGCCGACGTCAAGGGGGTGGGGATCTCGGTGCTCGAAAGCCAGGCGAGCGGCGTCGCCGAGCAGATGCAGGCGCTGCGGAACAAAGGCATCAAGGTGATCACCATCGATTCCGATGGACCCGCCGAAGCCCGCGAGGCGTTTGTGGGCACGAACAATCTTGAGGCCGGACGCGAGTTGGGACGGCTCGCGGCGCAGTTGAGGCCCGACGGGGGTCAGGCCGCGGCGTTTGTGGGCTTCCTCGGCGCCCAGAATGCCCAGGAACGGATCGCGGGGTTCAAGGAGGGACTGGGCGACAAGATCTCTCTGGTTGATTCCATGGAAGACCAGGTGAATGAGTCAAAGGCCCGCAACAACGTGACCGCGGCCCTCCAGAATCATCCCCAGTTGAACATTCTCGCCGGGATCTGGTCTTACAACGCCCCCGCGATCGCCGATGTGCTGACCGGCAACGGCCGCCGGAAGGATTTCACCGTGGTCGCCTTCGATGCCGAGCCCAATGCGATTGTCGCGATGGAGCAGGGCTTGATTGACGTCATGGTGGTGCAGAATCCCTACGAGATGGGCTTCCAGGGAGTCACCCTGCTGCACCGGATGATCGAGGGAGATCAGGCCGGTATCGACGACCTGCTGAAGGGTTCGACTGTGTACGACACGGGACTGCGGGTAGTGGTCCCCAATGCCGAATCGAAGCTCGAAAGCAAGTATCGGCAGCCTCTCGACGTGTTCCGCAGCTGGCTGACCGAGAAGGGACTGGAAGGTTCGTGAGCACTTCCGCGGGCGGACGCTGGTGGCAACGGACCGAATTCTGGCTGCTGTTGGCCAACCTGCTGGTTTACCTGGTTGTGCTGGGACTCGATCCACAGCACAACTTTGGCTCAGCCACCAGCCTGCAACTGCTGTTGACCGAAACAACCATGCTGGGGATTTTTGCGATCGGCACCACGATCGTCATCCTCAGCGGAGGGATTGATCTGTCGGTCGGAACGGTCATCGCGTTCAGCAGCATCATCTTTACCGTGGTGATCAAGAAGGTGGTCCCCGCCGCCGAGTTGTCGCGCGCCGGAGTCAGTCCAGCAGTGCTGGTGCTGGCGACGATTACCACCCTGGCGGTGTCGTTGTTGATTGGTCTGCTGCACGCCGCATTGATCACTGGGCTCAACCTGCCCCCCTTCATCGCCACGCTGGGGACGCTGATTGGATTGCGCAGTCTGGCCCGCGTCATTTCCCAATCGTTGTTCCAGAGCGACAAGATCGCCGTCTCGGCCCGTCAGTTCCGGGCCCTGTACAATGCCACCTGGCCCGTCTCGGTCCCCCTGGTGAAAGACCCGGTGTTGATTCGCTGGGTCCCCCTTGTGGTCTTCGCCCTGGTGGCGATCGCGGGGATGGTGGTGATGCGTCGCACGGTTCTGGGCCGGCATTTGTATGCGCTGGGCGGCAACGAACAGGCGGCCCGGCTCAGTGGCATCCGTACGAATCGCCTGAAGTTCGTGGCCTATATGATCGGCTCATTCTGCGGAGGGCTGGCGGGCATTCTCTACGCAGCCCGCGAAGGTCAGGGGAATGCCGCCAACCTCGGAATTGGGTATGAGCTCAATGCGATTGCCGCCGCGGTTGTGGGGGGAGCCAGCCTGAGGGGAGGCGCCGGAACGCTGACAGGAACAATCCTGGGTGCACTGTTCCTGTCGCTCGTGGTCAACGGCATTCCCAACCTGATCAAAATCGACTCGAGTCTGTATGAAGGGCTGATCGTTGGATTGGTGGTGGTGCTCGCTGTGGCGGTCAATCAGCTGCGCAACCGGGGAACCCGCTGATGCGGCACCCGCTCGATTTCTTCCCGTAAGACCCCGCATGTCGCTGCCGCAGATTTCCATCCGCGATGTCTCCGTCCAGTTCCCCGGGGTCCTGGCCCTGGCTGGGGTTTCGCTCGACATTCCCTCCGGTGAACTGCACGCCATCGCCGGCGAAAACGGTGCTGGCAAGAGCACGCTGATGAAGCTGCTCTCGGGAGTCTACACCCGCTACACCGGCGAGATTCTGCTCGACGGAACCCCCGTGGAGTTTCGCTCGACCCGCGATGCCGAGGAGGCGGGCATCAGCATCATCCACCAGGAATTGAACCTGGTGGACGATCTCTCGGTGGCGGCCAACATCTTTTTGGGGCGTGAACGACGGGGACTGTTGGGCTGGCTCGACGAGCGGGCGATGAATGACGAGGCGGCCCGCCTTCTGGCTGAGCTGGAATGCCAGGCTTTGCCCACCCAGGCCGTGGGGGGCCTGCGCGTTGGCGACCAGCAGTTGGTCGAGATTGCCAAGGCGCTTTCGCTGCAGGCTCAGATTCTCATCATGGACGAGCCCACCAGTGCCCTCACCGAGACCGAAACCGAGCGGCTGATGCGCATCATCGGTCGGCTGCGCGACCGGGGAGTGACGATTCTGTATATCTCCCACAAGATGGACGAAATCTTCCGTCTGGCCGACCGTATCACCGTACTCCGCGACGGCCGGCTGGTCCGCACGGTAAACGCCCGCGAATCGTCCCCTCGCGAGGTCGCTCATTTGATGGTGGGCCGCGAGATTGAGCCGTTGTCGGCGGCCGGAGGCCGATCGATCGGCGAGCTGGTCCTCGAAACGCGCGGTCTCACGCAGGTCTGGCCGGGACATGCCCAGCAATACCGGCTGCATGACATCAACCTGCAGGTCCGGGCTGGCGAGGTGGTGGGTTTGGCTGGGCTGATGGGGGCCGGGCGCACCGAACTGCTGGAATGCCTGTATGGTGCGGGATCTCCCCGCCCAACGGGTCAGATTCTGCTCGATGGAACACCCATCGAGTTCCGTCACCCCGCCGAAGCTCTGGAGGCGGGGCTGGCCCTGGTGACCGAAGATCGCAAGCGCCTCGGGCTGTTCGATCAGTTGGGGGTCGGAGCCAACATCACCCTCTGCGCCCTGCGCGACTCGGCTGCGTGGGGCCTGATTCGCCCGGCCCGCGAGCGGCGGCAGGCGCTGGCGATGGTCGAACGCTTGCGGGTCAAGACCCCAGGACTCGACAGTGCGATTACCAACCTCTCCGGGGGGAATCAGCAGAAGTGCCTGATCGCCCGCGGGTTGCTGACCCAACCCCGGCTGTTACTGCTGGATGACCCCACGCGCGGAGTGGATGTGGGGGCCAAAGCCGAGCTGTACCAGTTGATCAACGAACTCTGCCAACACGGGCTGGCGGTCATTCTGACCTCCAGTGAACTGCCCGAACTGCTGACCCTGTCAGACCGGATCTACGTCCTGTGCGAAGGGCGTCTGACCGGCCATTTCTCCCGGGCCGAGGCAACAGAACAGAAGATCATGGAGGCGGCCACCGCCCGTTCGGGAGCCAAACTGGGCCAAGGGTAGCCCACGCCGACCAAAAACAGTTGGCCCCCCCCGATTGCCGGCCGGGGGGACGACGGGTTCCGGGTGGCCCACCCCGGCTGACGACTGGGAACCCGGGAAACAGCGCGGTTATAATCCGGAATGTCCGGTCAGCCGGGTTGGCTGGGCCGGCCGCGATTGTTTCTCCCGCCCTCTTGCGAGGTTGTTTTTTCCATGTCGACCCTGCTTCCCCGTCGCCAGTTCCTGACCCAATCGGCCCTGCTCGCCGCCGGTGCGGCTTTGGCTCCCGTCACGTTTGCCGCCGAAGACAAGCCCCTCTTCGACATCTCGCTGGCCGAGTGGTCGTTGCACAAGACGATTTTCGGAGGCAAGCTCGACAATCTCGACTTCGCCAAGACCGCCAAGGAACAGTTCGGCATCCATGCCGTGGAATTCGTCAACCAGTTCTTTAAAGACAAGGCGAAGAACGCCGAGTACCTCGCGGAATTGAAGAAGCGGGCCGGCGACCTGGGGGTCAAGCTGCTGCTGATCATGATCGACGGCGAGGGGGCGCTGGGAGACGCCAGCCTCGCGAAGCGGAACCAGGCGGTTGAGAATCACTTCAAGTGGGTTGAGGCAGCCAAGACCCTCGGTTGCCATTCGATTCGCGTCAACGCCGCCTCGGGAGGCTCGTATGAAGATCAGGTGCACCGCGCCGCCGATGGACTCCGGGCCCTCACCGAGTTTGCCGCGCCGCACGACATCAATGTGATTGTCGAGAACCACGGCGGCCTCAGTTCCAATGGCGAGTGGCTGGCCTCGGTCATCAAGAAGGTGGACCACAAGCGGTGCGGGACTCTGCCCGATTTCGGCAACTTCAACCTGGGCGACGGCAAGCAGTACGACCGTTACAAGGGAGTTACCGAATTGATGCCCTTCGCCAAGGCGGTCAGCGCGAAGTCGCACGACTTCAACGAAGCCGGCGATGAGATTCACACCGATTACCGCAAGATGATGAAGATCGTGCTCGACCATGGTTATCATGGCTACGTCGGAATCGAGTACGAAGGAGGCAAGATTGGTGAGGCCGAAGGAATCCTGGCCACCAGAAAACTGCTCGAGAAAGTCCGGGCGGAAATGACGAAGAAGTCCTGATCGCGGACGCCGGCCACTGAAGTTCCGCTTTCCCCATTTTCCCCGTGGAGATGGGGAAAGCGGTTCGTGTTCCCCTGACTCTTCGGCGAGGCGGATCGATGCGCGTCTGGTTCTTTTGCCTGGTGTTGGGGTTGTCGGCCTCACTTGTTTCTGCGGCGGATCCCGTGCTGGACGAGCATCTGCGTCCTTTCGCCCCTTTGTTGGGCAAGACCTGGCGGGGTGAGTTCAAGAACTCGACTCCCGAAAAACCACTGTTTGACACGATGCGGTGGGAGGTCGCCCTGAAAGGCAAGGCGATCCGGACCCGCCATGCCGTCAACGATGGCATCTACGGAGGCGAGACCCTCATTCTCTGGGATCCCGCCAAAAAACAGATTGTGTCGTACTATTTCACGACAGCTGGATTCCGGACCGAAGCCACCTTCGAGATCAAGGACGGGAAGTTTCACTCGACTGAACTGGTTCATGGCCTGCCTGGAGGCGTGACCGAGGTGAGCGCCATCAGCGAACTGAAGGATGGCAAATTTCATGTCAAGTCACGCCGCAAGGTGAACGACGTCTGGGTCGACGGGCATGAGGTGACGTATCGCGAAGTCGCCGGCGAGACCCCCATTCCGGTTGACTGAACCGGCCGGCCCGGGATTCTGGCGGGCGGGTCCCGCACTGCTTAAACTCATCAAACCCTCGCGGGTGATTCCGATTGCCCCGCCAAACTTCCCTCCCTTTCTCTGGAGATTTCCACCATGAGTGTTGCGAACCTGCGCTCGACCGCCCTGATGCTGGGACGCCTGGGACTTGGACAGGCGGGGGATCCTGAAGCCGAAAAGAAGGCGATCGCCAAGCTGAAAGAATGGGGTGTGCTGGTTCTGGAAATCGCCCAGAATGACAACCGGTTGGATGTCAGCTACATCACAGCCCAGACCAAGATTGGAAACGACAATCTGGCCCCGCTGAAAGACCTCACCCGGCTCGCTCAACTGAATCTTCGGGGTCAGGAGATTACCGACGATGCGATGCCCCACATCGCCGGGCAAAAAACCCTCGTCAAGCTCCATCTCGAGAAGACCAAGATCACCGACAAGGCCCTCGAACTGCTCAAGGGACTTGAGAACCTCGAATACCTGAATCTCTACGGAACCGAGATCACCGACGCCGGTTTGGCGCATCTCGAGAATCTCAAGAAACTCAAGGCGCTCTACCTCTGGATGACCAAGGTGACCGATGCGGGGGTCATGAAACTCCAGCAGGCGCTGCCCATGTGCAAGATCAACCGCGGAACCTGAGGATTGAGTGGGTTGTCACGCACGGCGGTCGTGGCCACAGAGCCCCGGTCGCCGTCGTTCATTTGGGTGGTCAGGGTGTCGTACCCTGCCGATCGGTGTTGGAAAACGGAGTCTCCCCATGGTCTGTGATCACCTTCGGCAACTGTATCAGCTCTGCCTCGACCAGAAGATCCGCCTGAGTGCCTCGGACCTCATCCACGTGGTCTGCGAACAATGCGGTCGGCAGGAAGTTTGTCCCTCCAATTTGGTAACCAGCCTCGACGAGTCCGAACTTCCGGTCCGCCATCCCGGACACCAATCCGACCAACCGCCAACCCCCGCAACCCGCACCGGGAAGTAGTCCTCCCGCATCCGTTTGTTGACCGGATGTTTCCAGTATCCGACGCGGTGTGACCCCTCTTCCCGGAAGACGTGTCCTGTGCACGATTATGACGCCCGGTTGCTGGTGTATGCCCAATTGGCGACCATCTGTCAGTCCCGTGGCCAATTGGCTCCCCGGGACCGCTTTCTGGTCCTGGCGGGAATGGCCGCCCTGCAGGCTGGACTCCCGGCTTTAGCCGAGCGCTGTCGAGAGTTGATTCTGCAGCACAACCCGCATCACCTGCTGCATCGCTTTCGCGGCTTTCAGGTTGCGGCGACAACCGTCGATTTTCAGGCGTTTGTACGGCAATTGGACCGGAATCATCCTTACGAGCGGGCCGAGCACCTGCTGCTCGGCCTGGGGGGGGTTCCTGTCCCCGCCAACCTGCCCCCCGGAGAAACCCCCGGCGATTACGCCTCCCGACTGCTTGGAAGTTCGATTTCCAGCAGATAGCCGTTAGACTGTCCGATGGTCATTACGGGCCCTTGGCGGGACCGTGAGGTGGCCCGCTTGTTCCTCCCCTTCCAAAGAAGTCACTGCATAGTATGTCCGCCACCGCCGTCATCGGGCTCCAATGGGGAGACGAAGCCAAGGGAAAGATTGTCGACCTGTTGACCGAGCAGCACGATGTGGTGGTGCGGTATCAGGGGGGGAACAATGCGGGGCACACGGTGGTGTTTGGAGGCAACACCTACAAACTGTCGCTGCTGCCGGTGGGGGTACTCCGTCCCGAGATCACCTCGGTGATCGCGACGGGGGTGGTGATCAATCCCAAGCACCTGCTGGGAGAGGTCGATCAGCTCCGGGCACGAAACGTCCCGCTGGGTGAGAACCTGTTGATCAGCGACCGGGCTCACGTGATCTTTCCCTGGCACATGGCCGAGGAGGCGGCATTCGAGGCCGCCCGCAAGGAAAACGCCATCGGAACCACCATGCGGGGGATCGGGACCTGCTACCGCGACAAGGCGGGACGCACCCACGCCATCCGGATGGGAGACCTGAAATATCCCGAGTTGCTTGCCAGCCGGGTGGCCGAGGTTGTGGCCCAGAAGACCCCCGTCCTCAAGGCCCTCGATCCCCAGGCTCCCGAACTCGATGCCCGCCAGATCACCGAGGAATATCTGGGGTATGCCGAACGGCTGAGGCCCCACATTCTCGACACCACCGCCTGGCTGCATGCCGCTCTGAAACAGGGCAAGCGGCTGTTGTTTGAAGGCGCCCAGGGAAGCCTCCTCGATGTGGATCACGGCACCTATCCGTTCGTGACTTCCTCCAGCAGTTCGGGTTGCGGAATTCACTCGGGGAGCGGGGTTCCCGAGCGTCAGATCAGCAAGATGATTGGCGTCGTGAAGGCCTACACCACCCGCGTGGGAGGGGGGCCATTCCCCACCGAATTGCTCGACGCCACCGGCCAGCACATCCGCGATGTGGGGCGCGAGTATGGAACCGTCACCGGGCGACCCCGGCGGTGCGGCTGGTTCGACGCCATCGCCGCGGGATACGGAGCCCAAATCAGTGGTGTCGACTGCATCTCGGTGATGCTGCTCGATGTGCTCAGCCAACTGGATGAACTCAAGATTTGCACCGCCTATGATGTTGATGGCGAGCGGACGACCGTCTTCCCCAGCCATGTGAGGGAACTGGCGAAGGCCCAACCGGTCTACCGCACTCTGCCCGGCTGGAAGCGCGACATTTCGACCCTGCGTCGCCTGTCGGACTTCCCCAAGGAGGCTCGGGCATACCTTGACACGCTCTCGGAGATCATGGGCCTGCCCGTCTGGCTGGTCTCCATCGGTCCTGACCGGGAACAGACAATTCTCTGCTGAGCCATGGCTGTCTCACTCGCGGAACAACAGGTCCTCAACAAATCCCGACGGGCCCTGCGGTTCATCGGGTTGTCTCTTGCGGTGTATGTGGCCGCGGGATTGATTTCGCTGATTGGTTTCCGGTGGATCCCCCGGATCGGTTCGCAGCGCGAGGCAATCTTTCCCGCGGTCTTCTGGCTGAGCACGCCAGTTCTGCTGGCGGGCAGTGTCGCACTGCACCGTGCGGTTGGTTTTGTGCGGTGGGAGAAGCAACGCCAGTTCCGCCTGGCGCTGCTTCAGGCCCTGGTACTGGGAGTGCTCTTCGTGGGGCTGCAGGGGTGCGGTCTTAAGATGATGCTCGATCATCAGGATCCTTCCGAATCGCAGACTGGCTCAAATGCCTTCTTGACCGTCATCTCCACCCTGCACGCCATGCACTTTACGGTGGCTCTCTGGTGGCTGCTGTGGGTCCTCATCTCGGCCTGGGATGATCGGTATGATCATGAATCGTACTGGGGAGTCACCGCCTGCGGCTGGTTCTGGCATGGGCTGGGAGGAGTCTGGGGGGTGGTGCTGTTGGTTTTCCTGGTGGCGACCTGCTTTCAATAGGTGAACGTCGCCCATTCTGTCCTCCGGAACCCGCATAGTGCGTGGGACCGAACGACTCTCCGCCAGTCGGCCTGGGGCGGAACGGATCCTGCCTCAAATGCTCCATCTCATTCGTCGCGCCGGCCTGGTCTGTTGCCTCTGTCTGGTTCTGGGGAGTCTGTCGCGGCTTTCCGCCCAGGAAAGTTGGAAAGAAGGCTTCGCCGACTCTCAGGGGGTCAAGATTCACTACGTCACAGCGGGAGAGGGGCCGCTGGTGGTGTTGCTGCACGGATTTCCTGACTTTCACTACACCTGGCGTGACCAGATTCCAGCCCTCGCGAAGACCTGCCAGGTGGTCGCCCTCGACCTGCGGGGTTACAACGACAGCGACCAGCCCACCGGGGTCGAGAATTACACGCTGGATAAACTGGTTGCCGATGTGGTGGCGGTCGTCCGGCACCTGAAACGCGAGCGGGCCACGATTGTGGGGCATGACTGGGGAGGAGCGATTGCCTGGAATGTGGCCCTGCGGCATCCCGAGTTGACCGAACGGCTGGTGATCCTCAATCTGCCGCATCCCCGCGGACTTCTGCGGGAACTGAAGAACAACCCCGAGCAGCAAAAAAACAGTGCCTACGCCCGGGCCTTTCAGCTGCCCGGGGCGGCTGCCGCCCTGACCCCCGAGGCGATTGCCGGCTGGGTCCGTGAACCCGAAGCCCGCGTCAAATATGTGGCCGCCTTCCGGAAGAGTTCTCTCCCCGCAATGCTTCACTACTACCAGGCAAATTATCCCCGCGAACCGTATGAAATCCCCACCGACTTGCCGCAGGTGAAGTGCCCGGTCCTGATGATTCATGGTCTTGATGACAAGGCCCTGCTCCCCGGTGCGCTCAACGACACCTGGCAGTGGATCGACAATGAATTCAGCCTGGTGACCGTGCCGAAAGCGGGACATTTCGTTCATCGGGATCAGCCCGAACGGGTGACCCGTATCCTTGTCGACTGGCTGGCCGCTCATCCCGTCGCGAACTGAGCGGCGTCTTCGACCTGTTGTTTGTCCCGGGCAACTTCCGTGTTGCCCAGGTTTCGAGCCTGGACGGTCATGAAGCGGATTCCCTGTTTCCAGATCGATGCCTTCACCGAGCGGCCATTTGGAGGAAATCCCGCCGCGGTCTGCTGGCTCGAACAGCCCGCGGATCCCAGCTGGATGCAACAGGTGGCCGAGGAGATGAATCTCTCGGAGACGGCGTTCGTGGCCCCGGGAAAACGGCACCTGAACCTGCGATGGTTCACTCCGGTGGTCGAGGTCGATCTCTGCGGACATGCCACTTTGGCCACCGCTCACGCCCTCTGGAGCGAAGGACTGGTTCCCTCCGATCGTCCACTCGTCTTTGAGACCCACAGTGGAGAATTGACCTGTCGGCTGGTGGAGGGGTGGATCGAGCTCAACTTTCCCGCCACTCCCCCCACCCCCTGCGAACCTCCCGACGGATTGTTCGACTCGCTCGGGGTCGCTGGAGACTGGGTGGGGCGGAGCCGGTTTGATCTGCTGGTGCACTACCCCGATCCCCGCATCCTCCGGGGACTGACCCCCGACTTTGTCCGGATGAAGTCGATTGCCGCCCGGGGAGTGATCGTCACCGCGCCGTCCGATCTTCCCGGGGTCGACCTGCTCAGCCGGTTTTTCGCCCCGCAGGTGGGAGTCGATGAAGACCCGGTGTGTGGCTCGGCCCATTGCTGCCTGGCGCCGTTCTGGGCCAGCCGGTTGGGTCAGTTGGAGCTGGTTGCCCGTCAGGTCTCGCGTCGGGAAGGTCACCTGCGACTGCGGGTGGCGGGCGACCGCGTGGTGTTGGGAGGACACGCCCGTACTGTCTGGAGGGGTGAACTGCTGGTGTGAGTCAAGCCGGTGACCCCCGCAAAGTCAGCCGGTTCAAGACTCCCAGGGGGTAACCCACCCCCCGATTGCAAGACAGCGACCGGCGGTGCGGTTACACTGCGAACCAGCCGGCCTGTGGGTCGGTCCCCCCGAAACTGCATCCCGGTTTTTGTTTGGAGTCGTCTCTGTGGCCAGCTCTTCCCAGTCTTCCGCCACCACGGCCCTGGAGCGGGCCGAGCAACTGCTGGTTCCCACGGTGGACTCCACCGGGTTGGCTCAGGGCTTGTTCGCCGGCGAGTTTCGTCACGAACTGGTGATTCCCTGGCCACAGCCCCGGGGGGAGGAACAGGCTGAAACCGCTCGGCAACTCGCTGGACTGAAGACCTGGTTGACCGAATCGGTCGACACTCACGCGATCGACAGTGCGGCGGAACTCCCTGCCGATCTGTTGACCGGCCTGGCCATCCGGGGCCTGCCCGGAGGTGCGGTCGAATCGTTCCAGGGGGGGACGGGACGTACGTGGCACAGCCTCGCGGCCCTGTTGTCGGAAGTGGCTACCCACATTCCCGCCGCCGCCGTTGCGTTGGGCCATGGCATGGCGAATCTGCAGGGTCTGGCCCGACATGCCAACGAGGCTCAGAAAGCCGCCTGGATGCCGGCCATCGCCCGAGGGGAAAAGCAGCTCGCCGCCGCGTTCTGGGAGGCGGGAGCGGGGGGAGATGGTTCCAGCGTGGCAACCCGGGCCCGGAACGCCTCGGATGGCCAGGGATATCTGCTCAATGGAGAGAAGGACCATGTGGTGTGGGGGGGGGCCTCACAAGCGTTGTTGATTCTCGCCCGCACACCAGCCGCCTCACAGTCTGAGGGACAGCTGACGGCCTTTCTGCTCGCCGCCGATCAATCAGGCGTGAAAGTCGCAGAGCCCCGTCAGGCGAGTTCCGGAGTCCGCGGGGTTCCCTTTGCCCGACTGGCGTTCGCCGAGGCTCCTGTCACACGGTCCAATGTGGTGGGGCCGATTGGTACAGGCACCCGTGTCGCTCAGGATGTCGAGGCGTTCGGACGGCTCTTGTCGGGAGCGACAGCCACCGGTTTGTCCCGCCAGATTCTCGACTGGATTGTCGAGCGCGTCCGGCATGGTGAGCAATTTGGCCAGCCCCTCGCCAGTCAGGGAGTCACGCGAAATCTGTTGGCCAGTGCGGCGGCTATGCAGTTCGCCCTCGAGAGCACCACCGGGTATGTCGCCCATCTCTTCGATCACAGCGCCGCGCTGCCGGTTCTCGAAGCCGCGCTGCTGAAGGTCTTCAGCAGCCAGGCTGCCGAACAGGTGGTTTCCCACGCATTGGGACTCAGTCAGTCGGGCGGAAACTTCCTTGGCTGCAAGCTCGAACGGGCCGCGCGCGATGTCCGGTTCCTGCAGCTTGATTGGGGGGCGAATGAATTGCTGCAGTCGGCCGTGGGAGCCGCCGGAGTGCGCGAACTCTCGGGAGGGACCGCGGGGGCGCGTCCCGCTCCCTGGCGATTCGCACTGGCCAAGACCCGGGCCATGCCCGCGATTCCCGTCGCCAATCCGCGTCTGCAACCGGCGGTTTCGATTCTGGCGCGTCAGATCCAGCAGTTTGGTGCGGCCACCCAGGGGGCTGTGCCAGGCTCGGGAGACCGTCAATTGACCAACACCCGCCTTGGAGGATTGGCGGCCGAACTGTTCGCCGCGAGTTGCGTTTACTCGCGGCTGTTCTCCCTCGTTTCGAACCCCGGTCCCGATGCCAGCCAAGCCGCCCGTCAATTGCAGGCGGGTCTGCTGTACCTGAACCAGTCGGCCCGGCGGAACGACGTCCTGTTCGCCGCCCTCAAATCGAACGATGACGACGAAGTCCGTCGGACGGCCGACGCCTGGATCGGCGGGAATCACGCGGGTCACTGACCAGCGCCGAAGGCATGGGCTGGTCACCGGACGCTCCTGTTCCTCAACCCGCCCGCGACCGCGCTGTCACTCCCGGGTTGTGGGGTCAGGGAATGCCTCTCCGTAGCAATCTCACCGGTAAACCGGAGCCGGAGTGTCGCTGGAAGTGCTGGCGTTTTCTTCCTCAGTGATGGAATTCGAGCACCTGCAATTGGTCAGCCGGCACCGCTTCGCGGGCCAGCTCGACCAGCCGCTGATGATGGGTGAAGAACAGCACCTGGGTCTGCCGGGCAAATTCGGCCAGCACCCCCAGCGTGGCCCGTGACCGCTGATCGTCGAAGTTGATGAGAATGTCGTCGACGATCAGAGGGACTCGTGCCGAGGCAGCGAGTTGCCGTTCGAGGCTCGCGAGCCGCAGCGCGAGAAAGAGTTGATCGCGTGTTCCCGAACTCAACCCCGCGATCTCAACCTCTTCGCCTCCCGAGCGGACTCCCTTCAAAATCGGACGGTCTTTCTCATCAAAGTCTGGCTTGATTCCCTCGAAGCCTCCATGAGTCAGACGGGCGAACAGCCCCGTGGCCCGCTCGAGCACCGGATCTTGCGTCTTCTGGCGATACGACTCGAGATGTCGGCGCAACAGTCCCTGAGCCAGCTTCAGCCGGGCATACTGTTCGGCCAGAGGGCGAATGGCGGCCAACGCTTCACGCGCCTCTTGCTCCGCTTCCGAGGCGGGGCTGCCGATCGTATGCCGCTGCAGTTCCCCCTCCACACGCCCCAGCTCCTGCGAGAGTGCCGTCCGCTGTTCGTCCAGTATCTGCAGCCGTTGTTGCAACTCCGACAGTCGGACCGGCAGCTGATCGGGATCAATCCTGGAAACCTCGCCGATGAATTCTTCCAGATCCTGCCCTGCCGCACTGTGCGACAGCTCACTCCGCAACCTGTCGAGTTCCTGCCGCAGCGATTCAATCTGCTCGCTTTCGGCTTCCAGCGTGATCAATTCCTCCTGTGACCCACAGCCCGCCTGACGGGCGAGGTTTGCCAGCTCGGCGTTCGCCTGCTGCAGCCGGGTCTCGGCTGTTGCCAGCTGCTCCCGTGATTCCTGCAGGTCCTGTTCGAGCTGACTGCGCTGGCCGGCCGCCCGTCCGGCCCGGGCGACCCGGTCATTCAGCTCTTGCGCGATCCGGGCCGGTGAGGCCGATTCCAGGCCCGCAGCCAGGGTCTGGGACAGGCGTTGGGCTTCACTGGTCACCTTCTGCAGGTGCTCGCGAATGTCGTCAATCCGCCGTCGCAGCGACTCCTGCTTCGCCACGCCATTGGCCACCGCTTCCAACGTGGCGAACATGGTCCGGAGATCCTCGGGATCTTCGGTTGAGACCGGAAAGCTCTGAACGAACTCCTTCCATTCCCGCAGCCACTCCTGCTGTTTTTGGCGTTCCAGCTGTTCCGCCTGGATGAGATTCGCGAGTTCCGCCGAAGACTGTCGCTGTTGCTGCAGCGCGCTGGCCCGCGCCATGTGCCGAGCCTCTAACCGCTCGGCCACGCCGGTTCCGTACTCGATCAATTGAGGCACCGATCGTCCGGGAGGAACCACTTCGTGCAGAGCCTGGAGTTCTTCTTCGAGCAACCGCCGCTGCTGGGCAATCCGGATCGAGAGATCGGCCTGCTTCGCCCGTCCCTCGGCCTGCTGCTGGGCCAGTTGCTGCAGAGCCCGCAGGTGGGTCAGCCACGAGCGCATTTCGGCGGGCGACCGGGCTGTGAAGCCACATGACGCCCAACAGGCCTGCCAACGCCCTGATAATTGCTGCTCGGCCTGCAATGACGTTTCATGCTCGGTCCCCAGCCGGTCCAATTCACGAGCCAGTCGATCGCGGATGGCCTGGAGTGTGGCCTGACGGGCGACCCGGTCGGCTTCACGCCGCAGCCTGTCGGCCAGCTCATCCGCCTCGTCGACTGCCGACTCGAAGTCGGTGATGAGTCGGTTGTGTCCCTGGGCCCCAGAAGCCAACCCTGTTTCCCCCGTCAGCACTGTTCGCAGGCTCGACCAGTGCTGGTCGCGCCGTTCCCGCGTGGCCGCGAGATCGGCCTCGGTGGGCACGACCCCCTGAGCGGCCAATTGGCGCAGGTGTTGTTCCGCCTCTTCGAGTTCGGTCTGCCGCTGGCACAGTTCGCTCTCCAGCCGCTGCCGCCGTGCGGTGAACTCTCGGTATTCCGCATCAAACGCATCGACCGTTTCAGTCGACGGTGCCGGCAGAAACTCCAGGTCGGCCGGTGTTCCCGTCCACGGCTGCAGTTGCGACAAGCCCCCGTGCAACCGACGTTCGAGCTGCGCCAGTTCCCGTTCCATCTGGTCCTGCTCGGCCGAGAGATTCCCTTCGGCGGCAAACCGCTTCAGCAGACTGCGGAGCGGCAGTGGGTCGGCCAAACCGGTGCTCGCCGACACCTCGGCTTCGAGTTGGCCCACCTTCGATTCCAGTTGCCGTCGCTGCGACTCGAATCCCTCCAGGCGGGTGTCGAGCTGGGTCCGCGCTCGGATCAGCTTGTCCAGAGTCGCCTGCTGTGCCCGGGAGGGCTTGTGTCGGGCCGCCTCCTCCTCCGACAGTGGCTGAGACAGTCGTTCCAGGTGACTGCGATTGTCGGCCTGAAGATCCACCAATTCCTGCTGCAGGGGGCCCAGGTCGCGGGCGGCGATATCGTAGCTCCCCAGTTGACGCTGCAGAGCCTCGATGTCGGCCTTGTGCATCAGCACTGCAGCCGATTCGGGCAGGCTTGCCAACTCCTGTTCACGCCGAGCTTGCCGCTGTCGCAGTTCGCCAATCTGCCGCTGTGCTTCGGCCGCCTCGCGCACGGCCCGGGCCCGCGCCTCGCGCGAGGCTGGGGGCACCAGCCGTCGTTGCGGTAACTCGGCGAGAGCTGCCTGCTTCTGCCGGTAGCCCGTCACCAGCCGCAACGCCTGCTGGTAACGTTCCAGTCGCTGTCGCTCGGTCGCCAGTTCGGTGTGCTCCACCGTCAATTGCTGCCGCTCTTGAGCCTTCTGTTCGACCTGCTGTCGCAGTTCCTTCCACTGAGAGGCCAGAAACGTGGCGTCTTTCTTGCGTCCCTGCCGTTCCTTCCAGAGTTCGATCGCCTTGTGCAGTTCCTGGTTTGAGCCCCGTGGCTTAAACAACCGCTCGGCCTCCTCCTCCAGTTCCTGCAACAACCGTCGGACTCCCAGGACACCCGCCCCCGCCTGAAACAGGCTGCTGGCCAGATCGCCCTGACCCTCTCCCAAATCGAGCCCCCCCTGCACCATCTGGGGATGATCCAGCCGAAACTCTTTTTCAAAAACGTCGCGGGTCACCCCCTTCAACAGGGCCTGCAGGGGGCCGTCGTCGACCGATTTCCCCTCGGCATTCAGCAGGGTATCTTTCGTTCCCTTGCGGCGGATCAGCCGCAGCACCCTCCCGGAGTCATCCACCAGCCGGGCGCCGATCCGCAATTCGTTGTTTTTGTGCCGGAAGTTGTCGGTCGAGCGGTTCGGAATGCCGTAGAGGAAGTCGGTCAGTCCGCGCATGGCCGTGCTCTTTCCCGCCTCATTCGGACCGTGGATCACATGCAGACGTGGTCCAACAGGGCCGAAATCCAGCCGGGTCTGGGTGAAGCAGCCAAACTTCAGAAATTCAATTTCCAGGAACTGCATGTCACGACTCCTGATGCAGCAGGCGGGAGGTCAGCAGAGCCTCGACCTCGGGGAGCAGGGCGGCGATCGTCGCCGGCTGGTCGAGCCGCAGGGGCTCGGGACCCTCGTTCAAATCGGCCGGAAGTTTCTGGTTCAGATCGGCCAGATCGCCCGCGAGTTCGGCCAGAAGTGCTTCATTGCTGGGAGCATCCCTCAGAAACCGCAGCAGGTCTCCCATGGCGTCGGCTCGATCTTCCAGCGAACTGGTCGCGGCGGCGGGGGCCTTTGTCTGCAGCTTGACTTTCTCGATCCAGACTGTGTTGGCCGACAGATCGGCCGCCAGCGCCCGGCACTCGGCGACGAATTGCTCCCTTTTGAGAGCCAGGGCGGCATGGGCGGGGGTGATTCCCGTGCACCGCAGCCTGAGCGCCCAGGGAAGGTCGTCGCCCGCCTCAAGATGGGCCGACAAGGACTGCCGGATTTTGACCAGGGCGGATTCGAAGTCGCGAGTCCCTGACAAATCGCTGAGCACCTCGCCCCATCGCAGCACGTCGAGGTCATGGTGCCGGACCTGGGTAATGACGCCTCGTTCGACCGTCACCAGCGTACAGCCCTTGCCTCCGGACTCGCGAATATGTCGCCCCTGGAGATTGCCCGGGAACACAATCCACGGATCCTCACTGAGAATCTCGCGTTGATGAACATGCCCCAGAGCCCAGTAGTCATATCCCTTGGCCCGCAGTCCTTCGATGGTGCAGGGGGCATAGTTCTCGTGCCCTTCCCGGCCGGTCGCACTGGTGTGCAACACCCCAATGTTGAACCAGCCGGCGACGGGAGCGGGATACCCGCGCGAGAGATCTTCGGTGACGGCCCGCTCGGCATAGCTCTGTCCATGCATGGCGACCTCCAACTCCTGCAGTCGCACGGTCTCCGGGCGGGTGTGCGAGAAGACATGGACGCGGTCGGGAAGTCGCAGTGCCTTCGAGATCTGGCTGGCGGCATCATGGTTCCCCTTGATGAGGAAGACCGGAATGCCTGCGCGACTCAGTTCGGCCATCTGGCTGGCGAAGAACAGCCCCGTGTTGTAGTCGCGCCAGTCTCCGTCGTAGACATCCCCGGCGATAATGACGAAGTCGACCCGCTGCTGGATCGCCAACTCGACCAGGTTCTTGAGTGCTTGGCGGGTTGCGCCGCGCAGCTGCTCGACAGGGGCCCCTTCATACCGCTCCAACCCATCCAGGGGGCTGTCGAGGTGCACGTCGGCCGCATGCAGGAATTTCATCGGAACGTTCTCCGCGGGAATTTGGACCAGCCGCCTTCAGTGGAATGCTTGTCCGCAGGATGTCCAGCGTAGCACAGACCTGCGTCGGGGGGGAGGCTCGCCCGAAGGGAGGGGCGAGATATGGCTCATTCCGGACAATACCCCTCTCGACCAAAGTGCCGCCGCAGGACGATCTGCGCCCAGTGAAGCCAACCCGTGGCGACGAGCTTCCCGCTTGTCAGATCAGGGGCCTTGGATCCGAACTTCCCTGCAGGAACGGAAACGCCCCGCTCACCGGCCGACGAACAAACGGTCGGGGGGCGGGGTTTTCTGTGCGAAGCCCGGAGTACGACTTGCCGGCGGCGTGCTCCGCAGGGCCGCTTGGGGAGTTGGTGTCTCGTCGCTCCCGGACGGGCGTTGGCCTGCCGGAGGTCGGTCCGAAGACAGGACCGATTGGCGGGGGATCGGCTGTCGTCTTACCGGGCGCGGGCCAGTTCGAGGAACTTTTCGTAGCGGGCCTGGATCTCGGTGAGGCTGTCGTGGCCGAATTTGTCGCAGAATGCCTGGGCGACGGTGAAGGCCACCACGCTTTCCACAATCACA
>Ga0315899_10000356_pt1 | contig 56440 bp, 47 predicted proteins | sample LakEriMetagenome_2_FD_203518 | JGI IMG/M metagenome (GOLD analysis project Ga0315899, IMG submission 203518) | Freshwater fungal communities from buoy surface, Lake Erie, Ohio, United States - Buoy 4 MA112 | ecosystem: Environmental > Aquatic > Freshwater > Lake | place: USA: Lake Erie, Ohio... | reverse complement strand
AACCGCCGGGGGTTGAGTCCGGCGGTTGGTAGAGGGGTTCAGTGACTTATGCGCTGGCCTCTCGTCCGCCTAGGACAGAGAATGCAAAATAAAAGCTAAAAAAGCTGGAGCGCTTGGTCATGGGAAGTGAATGTAGCACAAGTTTTAGGCAGATTTTTGACAATTTACAGACCTCAAGGCATTTAAGCCGTGCCGCCCACCGTCAAGCCTTCAATCCTAAGCGTAGGTTGACCCACACCCACAGGCACGCTTTGACCTTCTTTGCCGCAAACGCCAACACCGGAATCAAGTCGCATGTCGTTGCCAATCATGCTGACTTGTTTCAAGCATTCAGGGCCACTGCCCACCAAGGTTGCGCCCTTCACAGGGTATTGAATCTTGCCGTTTTCCACCCAATAGGCTTCGGAGGCTGAGAACACGAACTTGCCACTGGTGATGTCGACCTGGCCGCCGCCAAAGTTGGTGGCGTAAAGGCCCTTCTTCATGCTGGCCACAATTTCTTCGGGCGACTGATCTCCGCCCAACATGTAGGTATTGGTCATGCGCGGCATGGGAATGTGGGCATAACTTTCGCGCCTGCCATTGCCTGTGGGTTTGACACCCATCAAACGTGCATTCATGGCGTCTTGAATGTAGCCCTTCAAAATACCGTCTTCAATCAAGACATTGCGTTGGCTGGGGCAGCCTTCATCGTCCACATTCAAGGAGCCACGGCGATCTGAAATGGTGCCATCGTCCAGCACCGTGACGCCCTTGGCGGCAACGCGTTTGCCAATCATGCCGCTGAAGGCGCTAGAGCCTTTGCGATTGAAGTCACCTTCCAAGCCGTGCCCAATGGCCTCGTGTAACAACACGCCTGGCCAGCCGGGACCTAACACCACGGTCATGACACCTGCAGGCGCAGGTCTGGCATCTAAATTGGTGAGTGCAGCATGCACTGCATCGTTGACATACGCATTCAACATGGCATCGTCAAAGTAAGCCAAGCCAAAGCGACCGCCACCCCCGCCACTGCCCACTTCACGGCGGCCCTTTTGTTGTGCAATGACTGTGACAGAAAGCCGCACCAAGGGCCGAACGTCTGCGGCCAGCGTGCCGTCTGCACGGGCCACCATGACCACGTCATATTCGCTGGCAAGACCAGCCATGACCTGCACCACACGTGGATCTTTGGCGCGGGCCAATTGCTCTACTTTTTCAAGCAATTGAACTTTGTCTGTGCTGTTCAAGGTCCCCATCGGATCAAGTGAGGGGTACAAAGAGCGAATGCCTGCCACTTTGCGGGCTGGGACTTTGGCTTTGCGATGTTGCTGAGCTTGGGCAATTGAGCGCACAGTGTGCGCCGCATCCATCAAGGAGGCTTCGGAGATGTCATCTGAATAGGCGAAGGCCGTTTTTTCGCCAGCCACTGCGCGTACGCCCACGCCTTGATCAATGCTGAAACTGCCCGTCTTCACAATGCCCTCTTCCAAACTCCAACCCTCTGAACGGGTGTACTGGAAATACAAATCGGCATCGTCGACCTTGTGCGCTTTGATGGCAGAGAGCGCTTTGGAAAGATGGGTTTCATCCAAACCAAAAGGTTCAAGCAAGAGGGACCTGGCCGTGGCCAAACGTTCAATGGTGGGTTCGCGTGAAATCATGCTCGCATTGTAGGCAAGCCCAGAAGGCCCTGCTGACTGGAGGCTTGGAATGGCTTATTTTGAAGGCACTCAGGTCTGTACCAAGCGTTTGGCCTTGGCGATAGACATCAAAATACCCAAACCCAAGCCCAAAGTGACCATGGCGGTGCCGCCATAGCTGATAAAGGGCAAGGGCACACCCACAACTGGCAAGATGCCGCTGACCATGCCCATGTTGACAAAGGCATAGGTGAAGAAAATCATGCTGACACTGCCGGCCAACAAACGGGTAAAGAGGGTGGGAGCCTCCCGCGCAATGACCAAACCCCTGAAAACCAAAAAGAAGAAAGCTGCTATCAAGAGCAAGGTGCCCACCAGACCAAACTCTTCAGAATAGGCGGCAAATATAAAGTCAGTGGTTCTTTCTGGAATGAACTCCAAATGGGTCTGGGTGCCCTGCATAAAGCCTTTGCCCCAAAAGCCGCCTGAACCAATGGCAATCATGCCTTGAATGATGTGAAAGCCCTTGCCCAGCGGATCTCTTGCTGGATCGAGCAAAGTACAAACCCGTTGCCGTTGGTACTCATGCAGTACCTTCCAATCAACCCCATCGGCGCACAACTGCGATTCAAAAATGACCAATAAAAGAATGCCGATCAAGCCAAGAAAAACCGGCGGCAAAATAAAGCGCCAACTTAAGCCTGCAAAGAACAGAACGGCCAGACCCGTACTTAAAACCAACAGCGCAGTTCCCAAATCGGGCTGACGCATGATGAGGCCTACCGGCACCACCAGCAGAAGACTGGCGACCAAAAAGTCCAAAGGTCGAAGTTGGCCTTCTCGCTTTTGGAACCACCAAGCCAACATCAAGGGCATGGCAATTTTAAGAATTTCACTGGGTTGAATGACAATCCCCAGATTGAGCCATCTGCGTGCACCTTTTTTGGTAATGCCAAAAATAGCCACAGCTACCAACAAGACAACGCCCACGGTGTAAATTGGCACCGCCAAAGTCATAAGTCGCTGGGGTGGGATTTGCGCCACCACAAACATGATGCTGCCGGCGATGAACATGTTTCTGGCGTGGTCTGCAAAGCGCGTGCCGTGGTCATATCCCGATGAGAACATGACGATCAGGCCTGCGGATGCCAAAAGAAAGACTGCGAAGGCCAAGGGGCCATCGAATCCTTCAAACAAATGCAGGAGACGAGACCACAAGCTGGGTTTTTCAATGACGCGTGACATGGCTTAATTATCCTTCTCTTACCAGATAAATTGGGCATTCCCTTAAATTTGACAACGCTTAAGGGTTTGCCGAGGGCCGACGCATGGGACAATCTGCACCATGTTTTTATTGTTTGAAGAAGCCGGTAAATTTGTTGCCGGACGTGTCCTGTCGGAAGCAGAAGCTTCAGTTCAGGTGGAATTGGACAGTGGCAAAAGGGTCAAGGTCAAAGGCGCTAATGTGCTTTTGAAATTTGAAAAACCTGCACCTGCCCAACTTCTGGCCGAAGCCGCTCAAGTTAGCCAAAGCATCGAGCTTGATTTGGCTTGGGAATTTGCGCCCGAAGAAGAATTTGGCTTTGCCGATGTGGCGCGTGACTATTTCAACGCAGACGCCAGCACCGTGCAGCAGGTGGGAGCACTGATGCGCCTTTATGAAGCACCGCATTATTTTCGTCGGGCTGGCAAGGGTCGATTTAAAAAAGCTTCAGCTGAAACCGTTCAATTGGCCTTGGCAGGCATTGAGAAGAAAAAACAAATCTTGGCGCAGATTGAGAATTGGTCACAAGACTTGATCAAGGGCGAATGCCCAGCGCCCATCAAGGAGCAGCTGTACAAAATTTTGTTCCGACCCGATAAAAACGCAGCGGAATACAAAGCCGTGGTGGAGGCCAGTCGGGCCAGTCAAACAGCGCCCCTCACTTTGTTGCAAAACGCCGGCGCCATTGCCAGCGCTTACGATTTTCATTGGCAACGCTTTTTGTTCGACAACTTTCCCAAGGGCACGGGCTTTCCTAAATTGGAAGTACCAGCCATTGCACAAGCCTTGCCTTTGGCTGCCGTACAGGCCTACTCCATTGACGACTCGCAAACCACCGAAATTGACGATGCATTGTCTATTCAAGGCTTGGGAACAGGCACGGTGATCATGGGCATTCACATTGCAGCACCTGGCTTGGCCATTCAGCCCAATGGCCCAATTGACCAGGTGGGCAGATCGCGCTTGTCAACGGTTTACATGCCTGGCTACAAAATCACCATGCTGCCCGACGAAGTGGTGCAAGGCTTCACCTTGGCGGAAGGACAAGCTTGCCCAGCGGTATCTCTTTATGTCACTTTCGACGAAGCCACCTTGGCCATTCAACACAGTGAAACCAAATTGGAACGGGTTCCCATTGCCGCCAATTTGCGGCACGACCAACTCGATCAGTGGGTCACCCAAGCCTGGCTCGAAGCAAAGCAACCCGCAGCTCGCGAAAACGAACCACATCTTGGCATCACCCATTCACAACTGGCGTTCTTTTGGCGCTTGGCACAGCATTTGAAAGCTGGGCGTGAAGTGGTTCGCGGCAAACCCGAAACCTTCAACAGACCCGACTACAACTTTCGATTGTTGCGCCCGAGCTCAGATGCACCGCCCGAGGGCCATGAAAGCGTCCAAATCAGTGTGCGACAACGCGGCGCACCCCTCGATTTGATTGTCGCTGAGGCCATGATTCTGGCCAACAGCACTTGGGGTCAGTGGTTGGCCAGCTTAGGTGTGCCCGCCATATACAGAAGTCAAGCCAGCTTGTCGCCGGGTATCAAAGTTCGCATGGGCACCAAAGCCCTGCCTCATGCCGGCATTGGTGTGCCTGCCTATGCATGGAGTACCTCGCCACTGCGTCGATATACCGACTTGGTCAATCAGTGGCAAATCATTGCATGCACACAGCACGGCGCAACAGCAGCCTTGGCGGCGCCCTTCAAGCCCAAAGATGCGCAAATGTTTGCCATCATCAGCGCCTTTGAAGCAGCCTACACGGCCTATAACAGCTACCAATCTGGGATGGAGCGTTTTTGGACCCTGCAGTATTTGAAGCAAGAAAATATCACCGAAGTGGTGGCCAGCTTGGTCAAAGAAATGGGCAGCGGCAGTTGGTTGGTTCGTGCCGACCATTTGCCGCTGATGTTGAATGTCATGGGTGCAGCAGGCTTGGTGCGTGGCGACAAAGTCAAGGTTCAGTTGGGTATCATTGACGCCATGGCCCTTGATATCGCTGGCACTGTGATTGAAAAAATAACTTCAGCTGATCACAACATAGACGCAGAAAGCGCATCAGCTGACGAGTCGATGGAAGACTTGGAAGAAGCCGCTAGCGGACCCATTGCCATTGCTTTGAATGTGAACGAAACAACCACTGAAGACCCTTCTGCTTAATTCATGTTGTGAAACTCATCAGCACCATGCTCTCCACCTCAATGCCCCTGTCACTCAATCAAAGGACGCACCGCGCCTTGTTTTGGGCCTTGGGCTTGTCGCTTGTTTTTCATGCTAGCCTGCTCACCCTGAGGTGGGCTGCCCCTGCCACATTCGATCGCATTTTTGAAACCAACACCTTGGAAGTTGTGCTTGTTAATTCAAGCAGCAAAAATGCACCCGACGCCCCCATGGCTTTGGCTCAAGTGAACTTGGCAGGCGGTGGTCAAGTGCCAGGCACCAGCTTGCAAACCAGCCCCTTCACTGCGCAAGCCAGCAATGCCAACGTGCAAGAGTTGGAGCAACTTCAACAAAAAATAGAATCCTTGAAAAATGAGCAACAGCACTTGATCAACCAGTTGAAACAAAGTTTGTTTCAACTGAATACCCAAGGCCCTGTCCAGGTCAACGAAGCAATGCCCAAAGACGCTTTGACAGAACGCCAAAAACAGGTCGCTCATCAATTGGCTCAAATTGAAAAACAGTCTCAAGCCCTTCAAGGTGGGCCTAAGAAACGCTTCATCGGCCCAGCCACACAAGAGGTTTCATTTGCTCGCTATTACGACAAAATGCGCCGAACCATTGAAGTCACTGGAACAGAGAATTTTCCGCAAGCTGCTGGCCAAAAACTTTATGGCCAGCTCACCATGGTCATCACCCTGGACAACAAGGGCCATGTCTTGAGCACCGAAGTAGCCAGCGGTTCTGGCCAGTTCGTTTTGGACCAACGAGCCCAAGCCATTGTTCGCGGCGCATCACCCTATGGCGCATTCACCTCCGACATGAAAAAAGAGGCAGACCAACTGGTGGTGGTCACACGCTTTCAATTTGCACGCGACGAAACGCTTGAAACCAAAATGCTGGCACCCGATTCAAGTGCCTCTTCAAAGCGCGCAGTTGAAATTCAGCGAAAAAATTAACGGGTACTTTTCATGGACTCCTATTGCGTTTTTGGTCATCCCATTGAACACAGCAAGTCGCCTTGGATTCAAGCGCGGTTTGCAGAACTCACGGGCCAAACTCTGCAGTATGAAAAAACCTGGGTGCCCCTCGACGCCTTCAGCACTACCGTTCATGCCTTCAGGGCAGCTGGCGGCAAAGGCTGCAATGTCACCTTGCCCTTCAAAGCCGAGGCAGCTACGCTGGCCACTGAATGCAGCCCTCGCGTGGCATTGGCGCAAGCTTGCAACACACTCAAATTCGACGGCGAACATATTTATGGCGAGAACACTGACGGCTTGGGCTTGGTAAGGGATTTGCTTAGCAATGCAGGGTTTGCATTGCAAGGTCGCCGTATTTTGCTCATTGGCGCGGGCGGCGCCGCAGCAGGCATTTTGGGGCCTTTGCTGACTGAGAAACCGCTGAGCATTTGGGTCGCCAACCGAAGCGTTGACAAAGCCATTCAAATGACAGAGCGGCATGCCAGCTTGGCTGCATCCGAGGGCGTGGACTGCCAAGCCTTCGGCCTGACACACGAAGCTATTCTCTCCCATTCTTTTGACTTGGTCATCAACGCCAGCAGCAGCAGTCTGAGCCATGCTGCATTACCCGTCCCCGCCAGTGTGTTGCAAACAAATGGCTTGGCATGCGATTTAATGTATGGCCCCGCTGCACAAACATTCATGCAATGGGCGCAAGCACATGGCACCGAAGCGCGCGATGGTCTTGGTATGTTGGTCGAGCAAGCGGCAGCTTCATTCCAACTTTGGCGTGGGGTCAAGCCACCTACGCAACAAGTGCTGACTGATTTAAGAGCCTGGGTGTCCCATTCAAAGTGACATGTTGGGTTCTATTTTGACTGCTTTGAAACAATGGCTCTGGCTGGTGCTGGCGGGCTTTGTCGTTTTGCAATTGTTCTTTGTCGGAAGAATTGCATTCATGGCTGTGGTCGACCCTTCGTCTACCGCTTTTGAAAGATCACAAGCTTGGCAAATTGTCAGCACCCAAGGCCGCTTTGTATGGCGACAGCAATGGCAATCAGACGATCAAATTGCAAAAACACTGAAACGGGCGGTTCTGGCATCGGAGGACAGTGCCTTCACATCGCACAGCGGCATCTGGTGGGATGCAATTGAAAAAGCATGGCAAAAAAATGCAAAAACCCAAGCCAAATTAGAAGCGCAAACTGCCAAGAAAAATAGCACCTCCAAAGTCACACCCAAAATTGTAGGGGGCTCGACCATCACCCAGCAATTGGCTAAGAATTTACTCTTAAGTGGCGAGCGCACCCTGCTTCGAAAGGGCCAAGAATGGGTCATCACCGTGGCTTTGGAAACTTTCCTTAGCAAAAAGAAAATTCTCACGCTCTACCTCAATCACGTGGAGTGGGGACTAGGCGTATTTGGCGCAGAAGCCGCAGCCCAACACTATTTTCAAAAATCTGCGGCCAAGCTCAGTGCATGGGAGGCTGCACGTCTGGCCGTCATGCTGCCGCGCCCTCGTTATTTTGAAAAGTTACCGCAGTCTGTTTACTTAAGCGACCGAACAGAAACCATCATGGCACGCATGAACGATGTTGCTCTGCCCTGATGATTGCTTCACAATCGACCTATGAGAATTCTTGGTATTGACCCTGGCCTCCAAACCACTGGCTTTGGCGTGATTGATGTGAGCGGCTCTCAACTCACCTATGTGGCCAGCGGCGTCATTCGCACCGACAAAGTGAACCAAGGTAATTTGCCCAATCGTCTGCGGGTGATTTACGATGGCATTTTAGAAATCAATCAGCGCTATCAACCCGAATCTGCTTCGGTTGAGATAGTGTTTGTCAATGTGAATCCGCAAGCCACCTTACTTTTAGGTCAAGCTCGCGGTTGTTGCGTGACTGCTTTGGTGTCCTGTGATTTGGAAGTGGCTGAGTACACTGCACTTCAAATGAAGAAGGCTATCACGGGGCAGGGTCGTGCTGCCAAATCTCAAATTCAGGAGATGGTTAAGCGGATGTTGAAGTTGCCTTCAATTCCCGGACCCGACGCTGCAGATGCATTGGGTTTGGCCATCACCCATGCGCATGCAAGTCCCTCCATGAACAAGTTGGCGGCATTGGATGTACTCCATCGGAAAACACATGGCATGTACAGAGGTGGTCGGAGTCACTAGTCTGGGCCGCGATCAAGCGCATGAAGCTCATCTACCAAGCACGCACTGGCAAAGCAAATCCTACTGGTGCTTTTTGAATGTCGTCAAAGCTCACCATTTCGTAAGCATCGGGTTGATTGAGCAAGGCCCTTAACAGCAGATTGTTCATGGCATGGCCAGAGCGAAACGCTGTGTAACTTGCAATGAGGGGCTTGCCCAACAAATACAAGTCGCCCATGGCATCGAGAATTTTGTGCTTCACGAATTCATCGTCGTAGCGCAGGCCATCGCTGTTTAACACCTTGTAGTCGTCCATCACGATGGCATTGTCAAGTCCGCCGCCCAATGCCAAACCGTTGGAGCGAAGCATTTCAACGTCTTTGGTGAAGCCAAAAGTACGTGCACGGGCAATGTCGCGGGCATACAAATCTCGACCCATGTCAAACACCACTTGCTGACCTGTTGAATCAACTGCTGGGTGATGGAAATCAATTTCAAAACTCAGGCGGTAGCCCTCGTAGGGTTCAAGCTTGGCCCACTTGACGTTCTCGCCTTGGCCGTCATTCACCTCCACCCTTTTGAGAACTCGAATAAATTGCTTGGCCACTTTTTGCAATTCAATGCCAGCACTTTGCAGCAGAAACACAAAAGACGATGCAGAGCCATCCAAAATGGGTACTTCTTCGGCGGTGATGTCGATGACCAAATTGTCGATGCCCAAACCGGCACAAGCCGACATCAAGTGCTCTACGGTATGCACTTTGGCTTGCCCACAGGAAATGGTGGAAGCCAGGCGGGTGTCGGTGACGCTTTGAGCTGAGACCGGAATATCGACCGGGTCGGCGAGGTCGATTCTTCGAAACACAATGCCGGTGCCTGGCGGTGCAGGCCTGAGAGTCAGTTCAACTCGCTGGCCGCTGTGCAAACCCACACCCACGGCCTGGGTGAGGGTTTTGATGGTTCTTTGAGCAAGCATAGGTTGATTTTAAATTCTCAGACCCAAGCTTGCTTGAAGAGGGTTTTGAGGCCCACAGTTCGAAACAATCAGTCGGCTTGCTTGCGCAAGAAAGCTGGTATTTCAATGTCATCCATCCCGGCAGAAGCCATGCCATCGACTTTGGCGGCAGCTTGTGTGCGGTTGGTGCGCCATACGCTTGGCGTATTCAAACGACCGTAGTCGCCACCCAAGGCTGTACTTTGACCAGTCAATGCAGGCGACACAGCGTCGCTTGTATCGACGGTAAATGGGGCATCGTGGGTTCCAGTGCGCAAAACTTGCAAAGGTGGCGCAGTCCGGCGTGCAACTTGACTTGACAAGCCCGTGGCCACCACAGTCACACGAATTTCGTCGCCCAAGGTTTCGTCGTATGCAGTACCGTAAATCACATGCGCACTTTCTGAAGCGTATGCACGGATGGTGTTCATGGCTTGCTTGGACTCGCTCAATTTGAGTGAGCCCTTGGCTGCGCTGATCAATACCAACACACCCTTGGCGCCAGACAAATCAATGCCTTCTAACAAAGGGCAAGCCACAGCTTGTTCGGAAGCAATCCGTGCACGGTCAGGGCCGCTGGCAGCAGCAGTTCCCATCATGGCTTTGCCGGGTTCTCCCATCACGGTGCGCACATCTTCAAAGTCGACGTTCACGTGGCCTGGTACGTTGATGATTTCAGCAATTCCGCCGACGGCATTTTTCAGCACGTCGTTGGCGTGCGCAAAAGCTTCGTCTTGGGTCATGTCTTCGCCGCCTGGCAATTCCATGAGCTTTTCGTTGAGCACGACGATCAGAGAGTCAACGTTGGCTTCCAATTCAGCCAAACCAGCTTCAGCACTTTGCATGCGGCGACCGCCTTCAAAGTCGAACGGCTTGGTCACCACACCCACAGTCAGGATACCCATTTCTTTGGCCACGCGAGCAATCACAGGAGCTGCTCCGGTGCCAGTGCCCCCGCCCATGCCAGCCGTGATGAACAACATGTGCGCGCCTTCAATGGCAGCACGAATGTCGTCAATGGCCTCCTCGGCTGCATCGCGACCTTTTTCTGGTTTGCTGCCTGCACCCAATCCGGTTTGACCCAATTGAATAAAGCGGTGCGCTGCACTGCGTGCCAATGCCTGCGCATCGGTGTTGGCACAAATGAATTCAACGCCCTGTACATTGCGCTCGATCATGTGCTCAACGGCATTGCCACCGCCACCGCCCACGCCGATCACTTTGATTTGCGTTCCTTGGTTGAACTCTTCGACTTGGATCATTTCAATGCTCATGGTGCTCTCCTAAAACTGTTGCAGTTGCCTAAATTTTGATTTTTGAAAATTTTATTTTTTTGGGTTAAGTGGGTTTCAACATCGCCGATGCGGACTCCCCCTTGCCAAGTAAAGTTTGCGCCAATCCATCAGAAGTTACCCACGATGAAATCTTTGAAACGCGTGAAGGCATTGTTCATAGAGCCTTTTTTCTGCGAAACTTTGAAGCCTCTTAAGCGTGCCAAACGGGCTTCTTCCATCAAGCCCATGACGGTTGCCACACGCGGTTGACTGACCATGTCAGACAAGGCGCCGTTGTATTTGGGAACCCCTCGGCGCACAGGCTTTAAGAAGATGTCTTCGCCCAATTCCACCATGCCAGGCATGACCGCGCTGCCGCCTGTGAGCACAATGCCCGAAGACAAAACTTCTTCATACCCCGATTCGCGAATGACCTGCTGAACCAGCGAGAAAATTTCTTCCACACGCGGCTCAATCACTCCGGCCAAAGCTTGCTTGGACAACATGCGGGGTGCGCGATCTCCCAAGCCAGGCACTTCGACTTGCGCCTCAGGGTCGGCCAACAACTGTTTGGCGCAGCCACTCTCCACCTTGATGTCTTCGGCATCTTTGGTAGGGGTACGCAGTGCCATGGCAATGTCGCTGGTGATCAAATCGCCTGCAATGGGAATAACCGCCGTATGACGAATTGCGCCATTGGTAAAAATAGCCACATCCGTGGTGCCTGCGCCAATGTCCACGCAGGCAACTCCCAGTTCACGCTCGTCTTCGGTGAGCACTGCCAAACTTGAAGACAAAGGATTGAGCAACAACTGGTCAACTTCTAAGCCGCAACGTCGCACACACTTGATGATGTTCTCGGCAGCGCTTTGCGCACCTGTCACGATATGCACCTTGGCTTCTAGGCGCATACCGCTCATGCCGATGGGCTCTTTCACATCTTGGCCATCGATCACAAATTCTTGCGGTGCCACCAGCAACAAGCGCTGGTCTGTTGAAATATTGATTGCGCGAGCCGTCTCAACCACGCGGGCGACATCAGCTGGCGTGACTTCCTTGTCTTTCACTGCCACCATGCCGCTTGAGTTCAGTCCCCGAATATGGCTGCCAGTAATACCCGTGTTGACTCGCGTGATTTTGCAGTCCGCCATCAATTCAGCTTCTTTCAAAGCTTGCTGAATGCTCTGCACCGTGGCGTCGATGTTGACCACCACGCCTCGTTTCAATCCATTGCCAGGCGCAACGCCCATACCGGCCAGCTTCAATTCGCCACCTGGCATGACCTCGGCAACGACGACCATGACCTTGGAAGTTCCAATGTCGAGACCGACCACCAAATCTTTGTATTCTTTTGCCATATGTCCAACCGTTCTGATCTAAATCTTCAATCTGCCAATTAAGGTTTCTTCACGCCGTCTGCTGCCAAAGTCGTCACACCTCTCAACCTCAACGCATAAGCATTCTCATAACGCAAGTCTGCCGATAACAAGGAGCTTGTCGTGCGGCCATAGCGAGAAGTCACTTGCGTCAATGTTTTGAAAAACAATTGAAGCCTCTCGCCAACTTCCTGCTGTGACCCATGACCCAACTCCAAAGTTGCACCTGATTCCAACTGCGCAGACCAGCTGCCTCGTTGGCTCAGTTCTAACTTGTCCAAACCCATCCCCATCTTTTCCATCTGTGGCTTGAGAAATTTGAACATCTCCAAAACACTTTTGGCTTGCGACTCCGGCCCCTTCAGTGTAGGCAATGTGTCGCTTTCCACATCATCTGCATTCACTTCAAAAATGGTGCCATCTAGGCTCAAAAATTTGCCATCACCTTCACCACCCCATTGCGCCGCTGGTTGAAATTCTTCCAGGGTCACGGACAATCGATTCGGAAATTCTCGCCTGACCAGTGCTGATCGAATCCAAGGAATTTGCTCAAAGGCCTGGCGTGCTTGCAACAAATTCAAGGTGAAAAAGTTACCTGTGAGTTGAGGCACCACATTGGCACGCAAGGTGACAGGATTGCTGTGAGTCACATTGCCGCGCACCGTGATGCTTTGAATTGAAAACACAGGATGCCGCAACAACCAAGCAACGCTGCTGCTAACAAACAGGGTCATGGCCAGTAAAAACAATCCGATGGTGGTCCATTGCATGAGTTTCACATCCATGGGTATAAGGACTGCCTTTTTCATACGCCACCTTTCGCGAAGCTTGAGTGCTCCAAGCTGGCAGAGGCCAGCAGGTGAATGCACAATGCTTCGTAGCTCATGCCTGCTGATTTGGCCGACATGGGCACCAAGGAGTGGCTGGTCATACCCGGCGAAGTGTTGATTTCCAAAAGATAGGGCTGCCGCGTCAGTGCATCGATCATCACATCAACACGGCCCCAACCCTTGCAACCCAGTACCTGATAAGCCTTGACCGCATGGGCTTGGATGGCTTTTTCTTCAGCTTCTGGTAGGCCCGAGGGCACCAAGTACTGAGTATCGTCAGTGAAATATTTATGTTGATAGTCGTAGTTGCCTGCAGGCGCAATGATGCGAATGACTGGCAATGCTTTTGCCGCATCACCTTCACCCAAAATAGGACAAGTGACTTCATCGCCTGAAATGAATTGCTCGCACAAAATATCGGCATCGCATTGGGCTGCCTCTTCAAGCGCATGAAGCAGCTGGCTGGCTTGCGTTACTTTGGTGACCCCAATGGAAGAACCCTCCCGTGCGGGCTTCACAATCAGCGGCAGCCCCAAGCTTTGAAGTACACGCGCTTGGGCATCAGGGCCCATGTCATTTTGCTTGAGCAACACATAGCGTGGGGTGGGTACATTTTCTGACAACCAAACTCGCTTGGTCATGGTTTTATCGATGGCAATGCTCGAAGCCATCACACCCGATCCTGTGTAGGGGATGCCCAATAATTCAAGCGCACCTTGCACAGTGCCATCTTCGCCGAATCGGCCGTGAAGTGCAATGAAGCAACGTTGAAAACCTTCTTGTTGAAGATCGGACAAATGGCGCTCAGCGGGATCGAAAGCATGTGCATCGACGCCTTGCGATTTGAGTGCCGTCAGCACTCCTTGGCCTGACATGAAAGAAATTTCTCGCTCAGCCGATTGACCACCCATCAGGACGGCCACTTTGCCAAAATGATGAGAAGCAGTGCTCATGCAGCACCTCCCATTTTTTGAACTTGAGCAGGCACGGCGCCAATAGAGCCGGCGCCCATGCAAATGACGATGTCACCATCTTTGGCATTCTCAAAAATAGCCTGCGCCATGCCCTCAATTTTATCGACAAATACAGGTTCAATTTTTCCGGCAACACGAAGTGCACGCGATAAAGTTCGACCATCTGCAGCAACGATGGGTGCCTCACCCGCCGCATAAACCTCCGACAATAAAACAGCATCTGCACCTTGACCAATGACACTGACAAAATCTTCAAAACAATCTCGGGTTCGACTGTAACGATGGGGCTGAAATGCCAACACCAAACGGCGACCCGGGAATGCGCCACGCGCAGCAGCCAAGGTGGCAGCCATCTCAACAGGATGGTGGCCATAGTCATCAATCAAGGTAAAGCGACCCGTTTGCTTTAAGAGCTTCACCTCACCGTATCGCTGGAAGCGCCGGCCCACCCCCTTGAAATTGACCAAGGCACGTTGCACAGCTGCATCTTCAATACCCAGCTCTACCGCCACAGAAACTGCGGCCAAAGCATTCAATACATTGTGCAGACCTGGCAAGTTCAGAACAATCGGCAGATCTGGCAAGACCACGCCGTTGCGACGCTGGACAGTGAAGTGCATTTTCCCGTTATCTGCTCTCACATCAAGGGCTTTAATTTGTGCGCCTTCTGCAAGTCCGTAGGTGGTCACAGGGCGAGCCAGTTGATCGACAATGCTTTGAACACCAGGGTCGTCGGAACACACAATGGCGGTGCCGTAAAACGGCATGCGGTGTAGAAATTCCACAAAAGCCGACTTCAGTTTTTCAAAATCATGGCCATAGGTTTCCATGTGATCGGCATCTATGTTGGTCACCACCGACATCACAGGCAACAAATTCAAGAAAGAGGCATCCGATTCATCGGCTTCCACCACGATGTAATCACCTGTTCCCAACTTGGCATTCGTGCCTGCACTGTTCAATCGACCGCCAATGACAAAGGTCGGATCTAGACCCGCTTCGGCCAAGACGCTGGCCACCAAACTGGTGGTGGTGGTTTTGCCATGGGTGCCCGCAATGGCAATACCCTGTTTCATGCGCATCAATTCCGCCAGCATGACAGCGCGTGGCACCACAGGAATATGGCGTGACCTGGCGACCAATACTTCAGGGTTGTCGGCCTTCACAGCGGTTGAAGTAACAACAGCATCGGCACTCTTGACGTTGTCCGCACTGTGTCCCACATGGGTTTGAATGCCCAATGCCGCCAAACGCTTGAGCGTGCTGCTGTCTGACAAGTCGGAGCCTGAGATGGTGTAGCCCAAATTGAACAGAACTTCGGCAATACCGCTCATGCCGGCACCACCGACACCAATGAAGTGAATGTGACGAATGGCGTGTTTCATGCGGCCAATACCTCGCAAGCAGCCACCACTTCGCGGGTTGCTTCGGTCTTTTTGAGGGCCCATGCTTTTTCTGCACAGGCCAGCAATTCTTCACGCGTGATGTTGCCAAGGCGTTCTGCCAAAGCCTCAGCGCTCAATTGGGCTTGGGGCATGAGCCACCCACCGCCCTGAGCCACCAAGAAATTGGCGTTGGTGGTTTGATGATCGTCCACGGCAAAAGGAAATGGCACATAAATGGCCGCCGCGCCAATGGCCGCAATTTCGGTCACGGTACTGGCACCCGATCTGCAGATGATCAGGTCGGCCTCTGCAAAGGCATGCGCCGTATCTTGAATGAAGGGCGTGAGCTCGGCCTGCACGCCTGCTTTGGCATAATTTGATTTGAGCGCATCAATTTGTTTGACGCCACTTTGATGGACCACCACAGGCCGCTTGTGCTCTGGCAGCAAAGCCAATGCTTTGGGCACCAAGTCATTCAAAGCTTGTGCTCCCAAACTGCCGCCCACCACCCACAACTTCAGGGGCCCGCTGCGACCCGCAAAACGCTGTGCAGGTGCAGGCTTGTTCAAAAAATCTTGGCGCAAAGGATTGCCCACCCAAATGGCATTTTTCAAAACATCCGGAAACGCGCTGTAAATGCGGTCTGCCACGCCTGCTAAAACTTTGTTGGCCAAACCAGCCACAGAGTTTTGTTCGTGCAGCACCAACGGTTTGCCCAATAAAACAGACATCATCCCACCTGGAAAAGTGATGTAACCACCCAAGCCCACCACCACATCAGGCTTGACGCGCCGAACCACCTGGATGCTTTGCCAAAAAGCTTTGAGCAATTTCAAAGGCAACAAGACCAAGCTGGTCAAGCCCTTGCCACGAACACCACCAAACTCCACGGGCTCAAAGGGGAAGCCTCGTTCGGGCACCCACTGACTTTCCATGTTGCCTGGTACACCCAGCCAATGCACACGCCATCCCGCGTCTCGCAAAGATTCAGCCACAGCCAACCCGGGGAAGATGTGACCTCCCGTGCCGCCTGCCATGATCAATGCGCAGTGACTCATGTTCGACCACCTCGCATCATTTGCTTGTTCTCAGCATCAATTCGAAGCACGATGGCAATGGCGATTAGATTCATCAAAATTGCCGACCCGCCATAGCTCATCAGTGGCAAGGTCAAACCTTTGGTGGGCAATGCACCCAAGTTAACGCCCATGTTGATGAAAGACTGGAACCCAATCCAAATACCAACACCCTGCGCCACCAGACCTGCAAAGGTGCGATCAAGGGCCAAGGCTTGGCGTCCAATCACCATGATTCGGCGACTGAGCCACAAGAACAAGCCGATCACGGCAACCACACCAACCAAGCCAAACTCTTCGCCAATGACAGCCAGTAAGAAATCAGTGTGCGCCTCAGGTAACCAATGCAGCTTTTCAACACTGCCGCCCAAACCCACACCGAAAATTTCGCCACGACCAATGGCAATCAGCGAGTGAGACAACTGATAGCCTTTGCCTAAAGTGTGCGTTGGGTCCCAAGGATCGAGGTACGCAAAAATACGCTCACGACGCCAAGGGGATGCGGCAATCATCATGGCAAAGGCAAATACCAAGATGGCCAAAATCAAGAAGAACATGCGGGCATTCACACCCCCTAAAAATAAAATACCCATCGCAATGATGGCAATGACCAAGAAAGCACCCATGTCAGGCTCGGCCAGCAAAAAGATGCCTGCCAAGGCCACTGCAGCGCCCATCGGCAGGACAGCGCGGAAGAAGCGTTCTTTCACTTCCATCTTGCGCACCATGTAGTCCGATGCGTAAATGATGACGGCCAACTTGGCAAACTCTGAAGGTTGAAAATTCATCACACCCAATGAAATCCACCGTCGTGCACCATTCACACCTTTGCCAATGAAAGGAATGAGTACAGCGGCCAAAAGGACCAAAGCAAATATGAACAAGGGCCTGGCATTTTTCTCCCAAGTTTCCAAGGGGACCTGGAAAGCCAACAGCGCAACACCAAATCCAATTGAAATAGAAATGATGTGCCGAACCAAGAAATGCGTTTGCGAATATTTTGCAAATTTGGGGTTATCCGGCATGGCAATGCTGGCCGAATACACCATGACCATGCCCCACATCAACAGCGCCACCACCACCCACACCAAGGTCTGATCGATGTTTTGAATCTTGCCTTGGGCTGAACCGTTTCTGGCATAGTCATAGCTGCCTAAGTTCACAGGCAATACGCCTTCTGCGGCCGCTTGAAGACGGCCAGAACCACCCGAGCGACTGACAAGGCCATTTCCCCAAGCCAACATGCGAGACCACATCTCGGTCATAGCACTGCCTCCATGGGTTGTCCAGCCGCTTCAGCAATGTCAGCCACCGCTTGGCAGAAAACTTGTGCCCGATGCGGGTAGTCGCGGAACATGTCAAAACTGGCACATGCAGGCGACAACAAAACTGCGTCACCGGCTTGTGCAATCTCTTTGGCCGCATGGACCGCTTCAGGCAAAGTGCTGGCATCAATCAAAGGAACACCACACGCTTTGACTTCTTCGCGAATCAGCGGTGCATCTCGACCGATCAACACCACGGCACGCGCATATCTGGCGACGGGTTCAGCCAAAGGCGAGAAGTCTTGCCCCTTGCCATCGCCGCCCAAAATTACAACCACGCGTCGCTCGGCACCTAAGCCCAACAAAGCAGCCACCGTAGCGCCCACGTTGGTACCTTTGCTGTCATCAAAGTATTCAACTTCATTCACAATGGCCACAGGCGACACACGATGCGGTTCACCTTGGTATTCACGCAAACCAAACAACATCGACGCCAAGCTAGCACCCGTGCTGGTAGCCAAGGCCAAAGCAGCCAAGGCATTCACAGCATTGTGACGACCGCGAATGCGCAGCGCATCTGCAGGCATCAGTCGTTGTATGTGAATCTCCTCAACTTCGCCTTTGCGCAAACGACGCGTCTCATCTGATTCAAGGGCTCGCACCAACCAAGTCATGCCGTTGACAGTTTCTAAACCAAAGTCGCCAGGGCGCTGAGGCATTTCAGCACCATAAGTGACATGTTCACGAACAAGCGGTTTTTGCAATTTCGCGCGAACAGGCTCTGGCAACATGGCCATCACACGCGCATCATCGCGGTTCAAAACCATCAGGGTATTGGCGCCAAATATTTTTTCTTTGGCGGCGGCGTAAGCTGCCATGTTGCCGTGCCAGTCCAGATGGTCTTGTGTGATATTCAAAACCGTGGCGGCACTGGGCTCAAAAGTGCCCGCATTGTCGAGTTGGAAACTTGACAACTCCAAGACCCAAACTTCTGGCAACGCTGTCGCCATCGACAAGCGCAAGGTGTCTAACAAAGTGGGGCCAATGTTGCCTGCCACCTTCACAGTTTTGCCTGCCCGCTCCATCAATTGACCGGTAAGCGCCGTCACTGTTGTTTTACCGTTGGTTCCAGTGATGGCCAGTACCTGAGGCGCATAGTCTCGTGTGGCCTTTAAATTTTCTAAAGCTTGAACAAATAAACTTAACTCTCCGCCCACCCAGAGACCCAAAGCTTGCGCTGCTTCTATCACTGGCGCCGTTTCGGCGGGTGCAAGTCCTGGGCTGGCAAAGACAGCACGCACTGAAGTGCCTTCAATTAAATTGGCACCCAAGGGGCCTGACTTGAAATGAACGTCTGGTAACTCACTGTTTAAAACCACCAAATTGGCAGGCGCTTCGCGCGTATCGGTCACAGTGACTTCGGCACCCATTTCTGCACACCAGCGCGCCATGGCCAAACCAGAGCTACCCAGTCCCAGTATCAAAATGTGTTGGCCTTGAAGGTATTTCATCTTTATCTCAGCTTCAAAGTCGACAGGCCCACCAAGCACAGCAGCATGGTGATGATCCAAAAACGTACAACCACTTGAGTTTCTTTCCAGCCACTCTTTTCAAAGTGATGGTGCAAAGGTGCCATCTTTAAAATTCGACGACCTTCGCCGTATTTCTTTTTGGTGTATTTGAAATAAGACACTTGCGCCATCACAGACAGGGCTTCCACCACAAAAATACCGCCCATGATGGCCAGCACAATTTCTTGCCGAACGATGACAGCAATGGTTCCCAGTGCACCGCCTAAAGCCAGCGCGCCCACATCGCCCATGAACACTTGCGCAGGATGTGTGTTGAACCACAAGAAAGCCAAACCCGCACCAGCCATGGCAGCGCAGAAGATCAGCAGTTCACCAGTCCCTGGAATGTAGGGCAGGAACAAATATTTGGCGTACACCGAACTGCCAGTGACATAGGCAAACACGCCCAAAGCAGAGCCCACCATCACCACTGGCATGATGGCCAAGCCATCGAGTCCATCGGTCAAGTTGACCGCGTTGCTAGATCCCACAATGACCAAGTAAGTCAAGACAACAAATCCAAACACGCCCAAGGGGTAACTCACTTCTTTGAAGAACGGCACCATCAAACCTGCTGTGGGTGGCAAGTCCACGTCAAAGCCAGAAATGACCCAATTCACGAACAAGTCAAGTACCCGCAAGTTGGAACTTTCAGAAATACTGAAAACCAAATAAAACGCCGCCAGCAAGCCAATCACGGATTGCCAAAAATATTTTTCCCGAGAGCGCATGCCTTCAGGATCTTTGTTCACCACCTTGCGCCAGTCATCGACCCAGCCGATGGCGCCAAAACCCAAGGTCACAATGAGCACAATCCAGACAAAGCGATTCGACAAGTCAAACCACAACAAGGTGCTGATGGCAATTGACAACAAAATCAGCACACCACCCATGGTGGGCGTACCGCTTTTGGCCATGTGCGTTTCCATGCCATAACCCCGAATAGGTTGGCCAATTTTGAGAGCGGCCAAATGACGAATGACTGCAGGACCTGCGATCAGACCAATGAGCAATGAAGTCAAGGCGGCCATCACGGCACGGAAAGTAATGTATTGAAAAACACGCAAGAAACCCCAATCGGGGGATAAGCTTTGCAACCATTGCGCCAAGTTAAGCAGCATGGGCTGACTCTCTTTCTGAGGTCTGAGCATGCTCAAGCTTGTTGCGCAAGGCATCCACGACGCGCTCCATTTTCATAAAACGAGATCCTTTGACCAGCACGCTGTTGTAGGTCGCAATCTGTGCAAGCACAGCTTGTTGCAAGTTGTCCATGTCTGCAAAGTGATTCGCGCCTTCAAACGCTTCAGTGCTGTGAACGCACAAGTCGCCCAAAGTGAACAAGCTTTGAATACCGGAAGCTTTGGCAAAGGCGCCGACCTCTTGGTGAAATTCAGGACCTTGTTGACCCACTTCACCCATGTCACCCAAAATTAACAAACGCGGTGCCGGCAACTCAGCCAGCACCTCAATGGCTGCCCGAACAGAATCGGGATTGGCGTTGTAGGTGTCGTCGACCAAAGTGAATGCATGCCCCTCAATGTGCCACTGCGAAGATTTGGATCGCCCTTTGACAGGTTCAAAATTCTCAAGCCCTTTCACAATGGCTTCGAGACTCATGCCTGCAGACAATGCACAGGCAGTTGCTGCCAACGCATTCAAAATGTTGTGCCGCCCTGCGATGTTCAAACGACAGGCTAAAGCAGCATCAGTTGTTGTCAATTGAAACAACCATGCGCCGTTGACCCATGCAATGTCGTGCGCCTGAACATCACCCTGCTTGAAACCAAAAGTGAAAACCCGACGATCGCCTGCCAACTTCTTCCAAAGTTCTGTGTACGTGTCTTGCGCAGGAAAAACGGCCACACCTTGGGCAGGTAAATTTCGAATCACCTCCGCATTTTCGATGGCCACCGCTTCCACGGTGGCCATGAATTCTTGGTGCTCACGTTGCGCGTTGTTCACCAGACCAATGGTGGGCTGTGCATACCGAGCCAATATTTCTATTTCACCTGGATGATTCATGCCCAACTCGACCACCGCACGGCGATGATCAGGGCGCAAATTGAACAAAGTGAGTGGCACACCAATTTCATTGTTCAAGTTACCTTGCGTCGACAAAGATGGCTGTGACGCATCAGCCTTCAGCACTGAAGCAATCATTTGCGTGACGGTGGTTTTGCCATTGCTGCCAGTCACACCAATCAGCTGCACATCAAATTGACAGCGCCATTGCGCAGCCAACTCACCCAAAGCAACACGCGTGTTAGGGACGCAGAAGGCAGGCACTGAAACTTCTTTGAGGTATTCGAGGTGCTCACCCTTCAGCGGATCTTGCGCTTCAAAGAGAACGGCCACGGCGCCTTGCATTTGAGCTTGAGCCAAAAATGCCGTACCATCAAATTTTTCGCCCTTGAGTGCAATGAACAAATCACCGGCGACCACGCTGCGGCTGTCAGTGCGCACCGCTTTGATCAAGGTACGATTCAAAATTGTGGCATCCGAAGTGCCTGCAACGGCCACAGCTTGCGGCAACCAAGTTTGGAGCTGAGTCAGCGTCATGTTCATGACGGCACCCCCATTTGATTCACCCCATTTGCACGCTTGACCAATGCTTCATGCGCGTGCAATCGATCGTCGAAGGGGTGTTTCACGCCTGCAATTTCTTGAGTGTCTTCATGGCCTTTGCCTGCAATCAAAATCACATCATGTTGACCCGCTTGCATGATCGTTTGAAAAATGGCTTTGCCACGATCAAGCTCTTGATGTACTTTGTCAGGCGCTTGCAAACCCTGGCGCATGTCTCGCACTATCTGCTCAGGCAATTCACTGCGCGGATTGTCACTGGTCAATACCAATTGGTGCGCTACCGATTCGGCTGCTGCAGCCATCAATGGGCGCTTGCCGGCATCTCGATCACCACCACAACCCATGACACACCAGAGTTGAGAGCCCAAAGCTTCTGCCAGTGGTTTCAGCGCCAACAAAGTTTGCGTGACGGCATCGGGTGTATGCGCATAGTCCACCACCGTCAAAGGTAATTCGAGCCCCTCTACGCCAGCGACTTTTTCCATGCGGCCTGGTACCGCTTTGAGTTGGGCACAGATTTGAACGATTTGAACCAAGTCGTATTTCAAGGCCCGCAGGGCAGCGATCACACCGAGCATATTGTCAACGTTGTAATCGCCTATCAATGAGGTTTGGAGGTGAATACTTTGTTCGCCCTCGACCACATCGAAAGCCAGCCCAGTCAAGTTTCTCTTCAAATGACGTGCTTGCAATCGGGCCGCTTGCCCTTGACTTGAGCAAGTCCAAAGTTCAATCGCTTGTCTGTTGATTCCTGTCAAAGCTCTCTTAGACAGTTCAGCTGCCAACTTTGCACCTTGCGCATCATCAACATTGATCACCGCCACTTCAAGTTCAGGCCACGCAAACAGCGCTTGCTTGGCTTGCCAATAGGCGTCCATTGAACCGTGATAGTCCAAATGATCTTGTGTGAAATTGGTCAAGAGGGCCAAATGAATGCGCGTACCAGCCAAGCGTTGCTCGGCAAGGCCAATCGAACTGGCTTCAATGGCACAGTGAGAAATGCCAGCTGCTACAAACCTTCTAAACTGCGCTTGTAACAAAATAGGATCTGGCGTGGTCATGCCTGTTGACATCAAATCGGGTGGCTGTCCAACACCCAAGGTACCCACAACGGCACAACGGGGTGTCAAAGCCTGAGAATCAGCTCTGAGCTTGATGGCGTTGAGTGCATGAGCCAGCCACCAAGCGGTCGAGGTTTTGCCGTTGGTTCCCGTCACAGCCAAGACCTTCAGTGCTTGGCTAGGTTGTTCGTAATAGGCATCTGCAATCCAACCCGTATCAGCTTTCAATCCTGAATAGGAGGCGACCTGCGTAGGCACTTTGTCTGCAACGGCTTGCCAGGCTGTATGCCATTGCGAGCAGTCTTGTGCCTCTACCAAACAAGCGGTGGCACCTTGCTGAAATGCCGATGCAACATAAGCACGGCCGTCGGTGGCCATTCCTGGCCAAGCAATAAAGCCATCGCCTTTTTGGATGGCGCGACTGTCAGTGCACAACACACCTGTCACGTGCTGTCGCAACCACTCTGCGGCTTGAGCTGGACTGTGCAAGGTTTGCATCAGAACGACTCCTCCACAGCATTGGCCACAATTTGAGGTTTGACACTCATATCGGGTTGCACACCCAACAAGCGCAGGCTTTGCTGCACGGTTTGGCTGAACACGGGCGCTGCGACATCACCGCCAAAGTAAGCACCATTGGTAGGCTCGTCAATCATGACCGCCACCACGATGCGGGGATTCTCAATGGGCGCCATGCCTACAAAAACACCGCGGTACTTTTTGCCAGCGTAACCCTTGCCCTCCTGCTTGTGCGCGGTTCCGGTTTTACCGCCAACCGAATAGCCAATGGTTTGCGCTTTAGGCGCTGTACCGCCAGGGCCCGCTGCCAAGTTGAGCATGTGCCGAACGGCTTTGGCATTTTCAGGACTGATCACGGGAACGCCAGCGGGAATTTGACCGTTCTTGATCAGGGTGGCGGGCAAGGATTTGCCATCACTTGCAAAGATGGTGTAGGCCCGCGCCATTTGAAACAAGCTGGTTGAAACACCGTAGCCATAACTCATAGTGGCTTGCTCTACAGGACGCCATGTTTTTGCAGCCCGCAAACGGCCACTCACCACACCTGGAAAAGGCAGCTGTGGTTTTTGTCCTAGGCCGACGGCTGTGAACATCTCCCACATTTCACGGGGCTGCAGTTGCATGGCAATTTTCACCGTGCCCACGTTGCTTGATTTTTGAATCACCTCATTCACAGTGAGCGCCCCATGCGGGTGCGAATCGGTGATCGTTGAGCCCGTGATGTTGATGGTGCCGGGCGCTGTCTGAATGATGGTTTCAGGTTTGATGATGCCTTTTTCCAGTGCCAGCGCAATGGCAAAAGGTTTCATGGTGGAGCCTGGCTCAAAACTGTCTGTGAGCGCTCGATTGCGCAATTGTTCACCACTTAAATTCAAGCGCTTGTCAGGAGAATAACTGGGGTAATTGGCCAGCGCCAGTATTTCACCCGACTGCGCATCGAGGACCACCACACTGCCCGCTTTGGCTTTGTTTTGAAGAACCGCTTCACGCAACTTTTGATAAGCAAAAAATTGAACCTTGCTGTCAATGCTCAATTGCAAATCTTCGCCATCCACAGGCGGCGTCATTTGCCCCACGTCCTCAACCACGCGGCCCAGTCGATCCTTGATCACTCGGCGTGCGCCAGGTTTGCCAGACAACTGGTTTTGAAAAATCAACTCAATGCCTTCTTGACCTTTGTCTTCGACGTTGGTGAAGCCCACAATGTGCGCCGCAGATTCACCTTCTGGGTACAAACGTTTGTATTCTTTGATGGTGTAGATGCCCTTGATGTTCAGGGCCAAGATTTGCTTCACCACGGGCTCATCCATTTGCCGACGCAGCCACACAAAAGTTTTGTCTTCGTTCTCTAATTTTTTAGCCAATTCTGCAGGCGATATTTCAAGTAATTGGCCCAAGCGGCGCAAACCTTCGGGCGAACGATCAAGCTCTTCAGGATTGGCCCACACACTTGGCGCTGGCACACTAGAGGCCAAGATCAAACCATTGCGATCCAAAATGCGGCCGCGGTTGGCTGGCAATGTCAAGGTTCTGGCGAAGCGAACTTCTCCTTGGCGTTTGTAAAAAGCGTTTTCAAAAACCTGAACATACGAAGCCCTCACAGCCAAGCCCACAAAAGCCAAGGCCATCGCCGCCACAATCAATTTGCTACGCCAAACGGGTGTTTTGCTGGCCAACAAAGGGCTAGAGGAAAGCTGAACACTGCGGCTCATGGCTTTGCCTCAGTTTGTTTTTCAGGCTGCTTCACATACTGGGTAATGCCTGGTGTGACCAAGCGCATTTGCAACTGTTGTTTGGCAATTTGTTCAATGCGCAGAGGAGAAGCTTGCGAACGTCGGTCCACTTGCAAGCGCTCGTGCTCCAACTCAAGTCGCGTTGCCTCTTTCATCGCTGCTTCCAAAATCATGAACGAGCGACGCGCTTGGTAATGGCTGTGCACTAAAAACATGGCCGACAAGATGATGGCGATGACCAAGAATAAATTCATGCGCGTCATGCAGGCACCGCCGTTCTCTCAGCTACGCGCATGATGGCGCTGCGCGAGCGTGGATTGGCCGCCACTTCGACATCACTGGGTCGAATTCGCTCCAAAGATTTCAGCTTCATGGGTTGCGGCACTGCGAAAGGCGCGCGGCGGTCATAAACCTCTTTGGAATGCTTCGCGATAAATTGCTTCACGATGCGATCTTCCAAGGAGTGAAAACTGATCACCACCAAACGGCCTCCAGGTTGCAATACTTGGAGGCTGGCTTCTAACGCTTGTTCAAGCTCCTCAAGCTCGGCGTTGATGAAAATCCGAAGAGCCTGAAATGTCCGCGTTGCAGGGTCCTTGCCCGGCTCGCGGGTTTTGACCGTACTAGCCACGATCCCGGCCAAATCGGCGGTGGATGAAATTGGGCCCCGCTCTTGTCGGCGAGCCACAATCGCCTTTGCAATCGGAAAAGCAAACCGTTCTTCGCCATAGTCACGCACCACCTCCGTGATCTGATCCACACTGGCAGAGGCCAGCCACTCGGCCACACTTTGACCGCGTGTGGTGTCCATGCGCATGTCTAAGGGGCCATCGAAACGAAAAGAAAAACCCCTGTCGGGGTTGTCAACTTGAGGGGAGCTGATGCCCAGGTCCATCAACACACCGGCAATGCTGCCAGCAGGCAATTCACCCAGATGCCGAAAGCCTTCGTGCCGAATCGAAAAACGGGCGTCGTTGATTTGCGCAGCCTCTGCGATGGCCTCGACATCTTTGTCAAATGCAATCAGCTGCGCCTCCTCGGGCAAGCGCGACAAAATCAAGCGTGAGTGGCCGCCTCGACCAAAGGTCGCGTCCACATACTTATTTTTTTCAATGCCTTCGCCTGCACTGCTTAACAATGCATCGACTGCTTCAGTGAGCAAGACGGTGGTGTGTTGCCAGTGGGTCGTCACACAGGCCTCAGAAGGAAAAGTCCTTGAAGACATCGGGCATGTCGCCCTGCATGGCTTTCGCTTCTTGCGTGTCGTAGGCTGTTTTGTCCCACAACTCAAAATGATTGCCCATGCCGAGCAAGATGGTGTCTTTGGCGATTCCCGCTGCGGCCCGCAGCTCAGGCGAAATCAAGACGCGGCCTGTGCCGTCCATCTCGACGTCCATGGCATTGCCCAAGAAGATTCGCTTCCACCACTGAGCCTCCATTGGCAACTGCGCAATGCGCTCACGGAAACGCTCCCACTCTGTGCGCGGGAACATCATCAAGCAACCATGTGGGTGTTTGGTGATGGTGAGTTGCCCACCTGCGGTGGCACTCAAAACCTCGCGGTGACGCGTTGGCACTGACAGGCGGCCTTTGGCGTCCAAACTCAACGAAGATGCACCTTGAAACACTTGATTCTCAATTCCTGATGACGAAATTAGCAATTTGGGCTTTTTTCCCACTTAATTGCACTTTTTTGCACTGTATCAGGTATTCACGCACCCGCAAGGGGGTTTTCAAGTTTTTTTCAATGAAATCAAGGGCTTAGAACACTCTTTGCATGAGGAATTGAAAGAAAAAATCGTTGAAAATTAGGCACTTAGAACTTGGTCTGCAAGTAACTTCTGAGACATTTGATGGGTCAAAAAATAATTCAACTTTTTCAAAAATTTTTCAACGGCACAGCGATTGTTGTCTGAATGCGAAAAAAAGGCTCCATCTGGAGCCTTTTGAAGATCTTCACAAACCTCCATTCAATCCCCAAACATTTTCTGCTTGAGTTCGCGTCGCTGCTGTGCTTCCAATGACAAATTGGCAGTTGGACGAGCCAACAATCGACCCACGCCAATCGGCTCACCGGTTTCGTCGCAATAGCCATAATCGCCTGAATCGATACGCTGAATGGATTGCTCAATTTTCTTAAGCAACTTTCGCTCGCGGTCACGCGTGCGCAACTCTAAAGCGTGCTCTTCTTCAATGGTGGCGCGGTCTGCAGGATCGGGCACCACCACAGTGTCTTCGCGCAAATGCTCAGTGGTTTCACCTGCATTGGCCAAAATACCTTGCTTGAGGACAACCAATTTGATTCTGAAAAATGCCATTTGGGCATCGTTCATGTAGTCCTTGTCCGACATGGCCATGACTTCAGCATCGGACAGTTGATCGGGTTTTTTGGTTTTCCAATTGTTGGCCAACTTAGCATCTTTTTTAACGGCAACGAAGGGCGGAGGTGTCAGAGCTTGTGTGGGCATGTTTTGTAAGTAACTGGCTTTTGCAGCCGTAGAGGCCACCGATTGAGCCATCGATGGCACAGTAATTTGAGCAAGACGGGCAGACGGCCGCACTGCACGAGCAGGCACATCACCTGTGACCACAGGCAAGGCCACTGGGGCAGCCACAAGGCTTGCTTTATCGGCTTTGGCGGGCTTGGCGGGCTTTTCAGCTTTGGCCGGCTTGGCAGCTTTCTCTGCCTTGACAGGCGCGGCTGGTTTTGCAGGCGCTTTCAGGGGCGTTTTAGGGCTGGGCTTCGCAGCAGCTTTAGGTGCTGTTTTGACAACTACTTTCGCAGCTGTTTTGGCCACAGGCTTTGCCGCAGGCTTGCCAACGGGCTTGGCAACTGCCTTTGCCTTTGTGACCGGCTTAGGAGATGTTTTGGGCGCGGCTTTCTTGACGGGTTGTGCGGCTGCTTTGGCAACTGGCTTCGCGGCAGACTTAGGCGCAGCTTTTTTCTCGACAGGTTTAGCCTTGACAGCAGCTTTGGTGACAGCCTTTTTAGCGGGTTTGGCAGGCGCAGGTTTGCTCAGTTTCTTTGCAGCTGCAGCTGGTTTGGCTTTCGCTGTGGTTTTCACTTTAGCAGGCGTACTGGGTTTTTTTACTGCGGTTTTTGAGCTCGTTTTAAGGGGCTTTTTCACGTCCTGTCTCCTAGCCGTGGCGGCTTACGCATCCTTTAGGGACACCAGCCATTTGCAAATGAATTGTGGTCTTCGGCTCATTTGCGTCAAAACCCATATTTTCGACCTTATGGGCGCATCGGGGCTCCAATTAAGGGACCCCGTCAGGGCGCAGATTGTAGCGACTGAACAGCCTTAAAACGCTTTCTGGAAAACTAAACCAAGCATTGCTCCAAACCTTGCAACAAAATGTCTTTGGGCAAGTCGATGCCAATGAACACCATTTTGCTAACTTTGACTTCATTTTCAGCCCATACAGGACCCAAATCACTGCCCATCAGCTGATGAACTCCCTGGAAAATGACCTTTCTTTCGGTCCCGTTCATGTTCAGCACGCCTTTGTAACGAAGCATCTTGGGTCCATACACATTCACGATGGCCCCCAAAAAGTCCTCTAATTTGGCAGGGTCAAAAGGCTTCTCAGATTTGAATACAAAACTCTTCACATCGTCGTCAAAGTGATGGTGATGGCCGTGGCCCTCGCCTTGGTGTGATGGGTGATTGCAGTTCTCACCATGCTCATGGTCATGGTGGTCGTGCGCCTTCTCATGATCATGATCATGTGCGTGATCATGACCGCAATGCTCATCGTGCACATGCGGAGTCTCTTCTTTCAAAAAGTCAGGGTCAATGTCCAATTTGGCATTCAAGTTAAAGCCGCGCAAATCAAACACCTCGGCCAAAGACACCTCGCCAAAGTGCACCACCTTTTGCGGCGCACGGGGGTTCATGTGCGCCAAACGGTGCTGCAAGGCTTCCAGCTCGGGTTTGGACACCAAATCAGACTTGCTGATGAAAATCTGATCGGCAAAACCCACTTGACGACGCGCCTCTTGCCGGTCATTGAGCTGCAGCGCCGCATGCTTGGCATCCACCAGCGTCAAAATCGAATCCAGCAAAAAGCTCTCGGCAATTTCATCGTCCATGAAAAAAGTTTGCGCCACAGGCCCCGGATCGGCCAAGCCCGTGGTTTCAATCACAACCCGGTCAAAGTTCAACTCACCTTTTCGCTTTTGCTCAGCCAAAGTTTGAAGCGTGGTGCGCAAATCTTCACGAATCGTGCAGCAAATACAACCATTACTCATCTGAATGATTTGCTCATTGGTGTCCGACACCAAAATATCGTTGTCAATATTTTCCTCACCAAACTCATTTTCAATGATGGCAATTTTCTGCCCGTGAGCTTCCGTCAACACGCGCTTAAGCAAGGTGGTTTTACCGGAACCCAAAAACCCAGTCAAGATGGTTGTGGGAATCAAAGCCATAAAAAGTCTCCAAAAGAGCGGTCAAGCAAAAAATCAAATCAGGAACGAAGTGTATCCATCTACCCAATCACTGATCAGGGTGAGGATGGCTTGTGCGGGCAACGATTTCTGGTACCCCAGCATGAGGCGCCCGCACAAGCCATCCTCGCCCTGCGAGCTCAAAGTAGCTCAAAGTTTCTTAACCACCACCAGCCCCTTCAAATACTCCCCTTCCGGAAAATAAACCGTCATAGGGTGATCTGGCGCCCCTTGCAACCTCTCACTGATGTACCCATCCACCCCTGCATCCGTGCCCGCAGAAGCCACAATCTTGTGAAACAAATCGGCACTGATCCCCCCCGAACACGAATAGGTAAACAACTCACCCCCTGGCGCCAACAGCTTAAACGCCAAGCGATTGATGTCCTTGTAAGCCCTTGCAGCCCGCTCAGCATGCGCCGCAGTAGGCGCGAACTTAGGCGGATCCAACACAATGGCATCAAACTGTCGCCCCTGCTCAATGAAAGCTCGCAACGACGCATTCACATCGGCATCCATGAACGTCGTGCGCGACAGCTCAAACCCATTGAGCAACACATTGGCCTTGGCTTTCGCAAGCGCAGGCCCCGACGAATCAATCGACGTGACATGCCCAGCACCGCCCGCCAAGGCCGCCACCGTAAAACCACCGGTATAGCAATAGCAATTGAGCACATTGTGAAACTTGCGAAACAGCGTGTGCTGGTAAAAATGGTAACGGCTGTCGCGTTGGTCCAAATAAAAACCTGTTTTATGGCCTTCGGCAATGTTGAGTGACAACTGCCAACCATGCTCCTGCAAAATGATTTCTGTGGGGCCCTCACCCCGCAGCCAACCTGTGACTTCTGGCAAACCTTCAAGGGCGCGAACATTGGCATCAGAGCGCTCATAAAGCTTGCTAAGCCCTGTAGCTTGAAGCAATGCATCGGCCATCACAGACTTGAAACGTTCAGTACCGCAAGACGTAAATTGCGCCACCAATGTATCGTCATAGCGATCCACAACCAAGCCAGGTAAACCATCCGATTCACCATGGACCAAACGCAGGCCATTGCTCTGAATGTCAAACAAACTGCGCGCTTGAACAGATTTTTGAATCAGGCTTTCAATGAATGCGGCTTCAATGCGCTGCGCCTCGTTGAAACTCCAAACACGCGCCCGAATGCGCGAGACAGGACTGAACGCAGCCCACGCTAAAAACACCCCATCGCTAGACTCAACCCGCACAGTTTCGCCGGCATCGGCACTGCCTTTGGCAATGGCCGATTCAAAAATCCAAGGGTGTCGGCGTTGCAAAGAGCGCTCTTTGCCTGCTTTGAGTTGAATCGTTTTCATAGCGCCATTGTCCCACTCCGATACAGACAAAATTTCTGCAGAGAAGGCGATTATTTTTTCTCTTTGCTGCCTGCGCCCCTTTTGGCACGGGGGTGCGCCGCATCGTAGGCTTTGGACAAATGCTGAAAATCCAGACGCGTATAGACCTGTGTGGTGCTGATGTTGGCGTGACCCAGCAACTCTTGAACAGCGCGCAAGTCACTGCTTGACTGAAGCAAATGACTGGCAAACGAATGCCTCAACATGTGCGGATGCACTGGGGCTGCCATGCCTGCCAACAAACTGCGCCGCTTCAACCGTTGCCACACCGACTGCGCTGTTAAACGCGTGCCATGCCGACCCGGGAAAAGCGCCAGCGCCGCGTCCGACAAGCCCGGTAACGATTGCGTCATCATGCCCAGCGCCTGACTGCGCATGGGCAACCAAAGCTCAAGCGCCTTCAAAGCGGCCTGCCCCAAAGGCACAGTTCTGCGTTTGCCACCCTTGCCTTGCACCATGACTTCTGCACCTTGCAAATCAATCCAGCCACGGCCTTTTTTAGCGGCTTCTGTGCTGGCCGCAACGTCCAAGCCCGTCAGCTCGGCCACACGCAAACCACAACCGTAAAGCAGCTCGACCATGGCCACATCGCGAGCTTCAAGCCAAGGATCATCGGCTTCTTCAGAGTGTTCGGCCAACTGCATTGCCTCGTCAACGCCCAAGGCCTTGGGTAATGGCTTGGAAACTTTAGGGGCACGCACACCTTCCACCGGATTGTGCGCAATGAGATTTTCACGCGCCAGCCAATGGTAAAAACCGCGCCAACCTGACAAGATCAAGGCAATGCCGCGGCCCGAGCGGCCACCACTGTGCATTTGCGCCACCCACCTGCGCACATGCAGGGTTTGCACATGTGCCAAATCAATGTTGGCAGCCAGCGCCAATTCGGAAAGTTTTTGCAGATCTAAGGCATACAGCGTCGAGGTTCTCTCGGCCAGGCGTTTTTCAAAACGCACATGGTCAAGGTAACGAGCGACGCGCTCGTCCATGCTGACGCCTTAACCCTTAGATGGCAGCAAGGCCGACAGGGCCGCACTGCAAAGCTCAGCCAAGTGCTCCAGAAAATCGGTGCCCATGCCACTGTGAAAGCGCTGGGTATCGGGAGACGCCAAAACCAACAAACCAAAAGGCGTCTGATCTTTAGACAAACGCAAAGGCAACAATGCCACAGAGGCTGCCTGCGCTGGTTCTTGCAACCATTGAACCGCTTCAATGCCGGTGCCTGCACCCACAAAAGGTGAGGCATAACTGCTTGCTGCTTCTTTGACTTGCGCAGTCACTGCTTGGGCATAAGGCGCATCTGAAAACACATCGGCGACACCCCACAAACGCACCGCCACTTGCGGCACTTGAAAGCGCATCTCAATATTTTTCAATGCAGAAGGCACTCTTTCAGAGGCGGGAGTTTGCAACAACTCACAAGCCCATTTCTGTAGCTTTTCGGTGATGATCATGTTCTCATTGCCATGGCGAATCATGTCCATGATGCGCATTTCAAGCGCGCGTATTTTGTCGCGCAGCATTTGCGCTTGACGCTCTTGCAAACTCACTGATCGGTGATTGTCCGGACTCATCAAATGGACCGATGACAACAACTGGGCATGCCGCGCAAAAAAATCAGGCGTATTGGCCAAGAAATCAGCGATGTCGTCTTCCGTGATGGGATTCATCGGATTGATGGATGTAGGGGTCATGCCTGTCTTTCTAATCAAGGTAATTCTGGAACATCGATTTCGCCTTCAAACACCGAAGTGGCGGGGCCTGTCATCCAAACGGCTTGCGAAAGGTCGCTCAATGCGACGCCCTGCCATTCAATGCTGAGAACGCCGCCGTGCGTTTGCACATCAACTTTAGGGTTGAGCAAGCCCATGCGAATGCCAGCCACCACGGCAGCACAAGCGCCAGTGCCACAAGCCAAAGTTTCGCCTGCGCCGCGTTCAAACACGCGCAATCGGATGGCATCTCGGCTAAGGACTTGCATGAAACCCGCGTTGACGCGATTGGGAAAGGCACTGTGGTTTTCAATCAAAGGGCCTTGCGTCAAAACGGGCGCCGTGTCAATGTTGTCGACCCATTGAATGGCATGTGGATTGCCCATCGACAGCACCGCCACATTGGCCAAGACAGGTTTGCCTGTGCTGGCGTCCATCAAGCTCAACGGCAAATGCCACACTTCACAGCCTTTGACCAAGCTGTGTTTCAGTCCCGCCAGATTGAAAGGCACTTTCGGAAAATCAAAGATGGGGGCACCCATATTGACAGTCACCCGGCCATCGGCATTCATCTGCAATTCAATTTCGCCTTGTTGCACCTGAACGCGGACGCGGTCTTTGGTGGTCAGTCCTTTGTCTCTTACATAGCGCACAAAACAACGTGCACCATTACCGCAATGCTCCACCTCACCGCCATCGGCATTGTGGATGATGTATTCGAAATCGATTGAGGCATTGGGCGCAGGGCGTACCGTGAGAATTTGATCAGCCCCCACACCAAAGTGACGGTCAGCCAAGAAACGGTATTGGGCCCTCGACAAGTGAAAGCGCTCTCGCGTTTCATCGAGCACGACAAAGTCGTTGCCAGCCCCTTGCATTTTTGTAAAGCGAATTCGCATGGCTGAATTATCCTCGGTTCAGCCCCTGGTTGGCACAAGGCCTGATAATCGGCAAATGGTCAGACCTCATCAACTTTTGCACCCCCAGCGAGAATCCGTCGTACCACGGCCGGCCGCCACAGTGCTGTTGCTGCGCGACAGCCCTCAAGGCATTGAAGTGCTCATGACTCGGCGCTCGCTCACAGCCAGTTTTGCACCTGGCGCTTATGTATTTCCTGGGGGCGGCATTGACGCACTCGATGCTGAGGCGCATGCGCATGCGCTGCGCCGAACCACCCAAAGTGACCTGCACCTCACCCAAGCCATTGCCGCCATTCGCGAAAGCTTTGAAGAGTTGGGCATCTTGCTGGCCTATCGAGTCGACCACCGCATGGCCACCGCACAAGACATCGCCCTGCTCGATCGAAGCCAGCCCTTTGCAGCCCAATGTGCCGCTTTGGGTATGAAATTGGCCGCCGAACAAGTTTATGTTCTGGCCCATTGGATCACCGACCGAGATTTACCCAAGCGCTTTGATGTACCCTTCTTGGTGGCCCGCATGCCCGAGGGTCAAACACCTGTGGCCGATGAGTCCGAGCAATTCGAGCCGGTGTGGGTGCGCCCTTCTGATGCGCTCACGCGACATGCTGCGGGTGACTTCTTCATCGTCTTCCCCACCATTCGCACTTTGCAACGCCTCACACCTTTTGCCAATGTGCAAGCAGTGCTTGATGCCTGCGCCGTCAACGACGAACCGCTCTGGACCAGCTGTCCTCGCGCAGGTTGGTTGGCGGGCAAAGAAGAGCGGTACATGGAGCACGAGTCGCCCTTTGGCGAATTGGCGCTGACCAGTCCCGATGGTCAAATCGTGCACCACCTAGATTGGCAGTCAGACCATCCGGTGGCACTCCTTCAAAATGTGCAACGCCTGACTGCGCCCAATCCTGGTGTGATGACGGGCCCTGGCACCAACACCTACTGGGTGGGAGACCCAAACAGTGGTTACATCGTGATTGACCCGGGCCCTGCAGACCCCGATCATTTGACAAAAATTTGGCGCGCCACTGGCGGTCAAGTTCGCATGATTGTGTGCACCCACTCACACCCCGATCACTCGCCCGGCGCCAAACCTTTACAGGCGCTTTGCAAGCGTCAAGCGGAAGGCGCGCCCCTCATTTTGGGCTTGTCCTCAGCCAGCACGGCCAATGCGCAAAGCCAATTCCAGCCCGATCGCGAACTTGCGCATGGCGAAATTTTGAAGGTCGGTGAGCACAGCTTGAAAGTTCTGCACACCCCTGGTCATGCCGCCAATCATCTGTGCTTGGCCTTGTTAGAAGACGGCTTGTTGTTCTCTGGCGATCATGTCTTGAACGGCAGCACCACGGTGGTCAACCCGCCCGACGGCAGCATGAACGATTACCTCGATTCATTGGACTTGTTAGCCCATGAATGCCAAACGCACCAGCTTGAATTCATCATGCCCGCACACGGTTATGTGTTGGGATTTGCCGCACAAGCCATTGCTCAGCTCAAAGCGCATCGGTTAAAGCGAGAAGCCAAAGTGATCGCAGCCATGCGCGCCTTGCCGCATGGCACCCTAGAAGAATGGGTAGCGCATGCTTATGACGACGTGCCCGAACGTTTGTGGCCGGTGGCTGCACGGTCTCTACAAGCCCATGTGGATCGCATTCAGTCGATGCCGCCTGGTAACAACTGACATGCCATGACACCCATTCAAACTGCTAAGGAGACCGAGGGCATTCGCTTGTCCAAGCGCGTGGCCGATATCTTGAAATGCTCACGCACCGAAGCCGAGCAAGTGATCGTGGGCGGCTGGGTCAAAGTCAATGAGGTGGTGGTGGACGAACCCGCTCACCGTGTCAGCCTTGAAAATATCGAAATTCACAGCACGGCTCAGCGCGGCAAAGTCCCCTTGCTCACGGTCATCGTGCACAAGTCAGCCGGTCAAAGTTGTTTGGCCTCAAGCCACACCAACATCTGGAAAAACCTAAAACCCGAGATGCGCTCCAACCAAGACCGCTCAGGCATCAGCCTCACGCCGCGACTTCAAAAAATCTTGCAATGCGCCGCTGCCTTGGAAGATGCAGCCACGGGCTTGGTGATTTTGTCTGAAGACCCCAGCATGCTGCGCAAACTTCAAGACGAGCGCACACCCTTAGAGCATGAAATGCTGGCCGAAGTAAAAGGCTCGGTCAGCCCCGACCAACTGCGCGACATGTGCCCCGTGGGCCTCAAAACCAGCATCAGCAGCGAGAATCCCCAAAAAACGGGTTTGCGCATGGCCTTCAAGGGGTACCAACCGGGGTATGCCGCTGGCGTCATTGAAAATACAGGCCTGCGCTTGCTCGGGCTCAAAAGGGTGCGCATGGGCAGGGTTTTGATGGCCCCTTTGGCGCCCGGCCAATGGCGAGCCCTCATGCCCTATGAAAGATTTTGAAAAAATGAGGCTTTTTGGGGTGTTTTTGCGACATTTTTCTCAATGAAGCCCTTGAAATTCATCAGGTCATCCTCAATTGTGCTTGTAAGTTTGAGAGAATGTTTGTAAGTTAAGTCGTCGCTTGCGCTGAAAGGAAGCCACCATGCGTTTGAGCACCAAAAGTCGTTTTGCCGTCACGGCCATGATCGATGTCGCGTTGCGCGAAGATCGAGGCCCTGTTTCGCTCTCGGCCATCAGTGAGCGTCACCAGATTTCGCTCTCTTATTTGGAGCAATTGTTCAGCAAACTGCGTCAGCACCAATTGGTGGAAAGCACACGCGGTCCTGGGGGTGGTTATTCTTTGGCCCGCAATGCCGAAAAAATCACCATGGCCGACATTGTGAGCGCGGTTGATTTTTCAGCCGAATCAGAAGATGCCGCCAGCACCGACGGCAGCACTTGGATGAGCAGTGAGTTGTGGGCCAGCTTGAATGAAAAAATGCTGGCACATCTGCAATCCATCAGCTTGCGCCAGTTGGTGTCTGAGCAACGCGCCAAAGGTGTGACCGTTGAGCCAGCTCCTTCTGTTGTCAAGCGCGGCGTGTTTGCCAAGCCCAAAAGTCAGCCCGTCAAAATGAACGTGCCCAATTCTGTCTTTGCATTGGCCGCCAGTTTGGTGCCTACACGCTAAGTCATGACGCCAACTGGCGTTCAATCTGACCTTAAAACGCGCTCTCGGGCGCGTTTTTTCATGGCTTGTTGTAAAGACATGAAGAAAAAGTGTGAAGCCTGCCGATAAGCCGGATTCTGTGCATTGAGGTTGCCCTCAATGTGACCGCCATTACTCTGGGCCGAGGGTTGCCCACTCGGCTCGATGCTACCTACCCGCACACTCTCCGGAACCAGATCAACGTGTGCCTATTTGGTATTGCTGCGCGTAGAGATTGCCCGTTTCACCCGAACTGAATCGGCTCGTCTCTGTTGCTCTAATCCTCACCTTGGTGCCTTGCGGCCTTTCGGTGGAGAGGTGTTACCTCCTACGCTGTCCTGTGCAGTCCGGACGTTCCTCCAGTGCGGCCTTTCGGCCCATGGCCCAAGAAATTCTTGCGCCATGGCATTTCTGCTTGCACCAGCGACGGTCTGGCAGGCTTCACCGCGCCATTATCCACTGAGGGCTGCCAATGCTGCAAAGTCCGCGCGATAATGTTCATGTCTGCTTGATAACCACAAGCCCAACCTCCGATCGCCATGATTCGAATTTCAGAACTGAAACTGCCCTTGACCGCGTTGCCGGTTGAGGTACGCCGCGCAGCCGATGCGCCTTCCGAAACAGACGAAGATCGCATTCCAGCGCCGCACCCTGAAGCTGCATTGAGACAACTGGCTGCGCGAGCACTGGCCATTGATTCCAAAGACATCGACCAGCTGCATGTTTTCAAGCGCAGCTTTGATGCTCGCAAAGCCGATTTGTTGGCGGTGTTCATTGTGGATCTCACTTTGAAAGATGCTACGGCTGAAGCACCGCTGCTCGCTCAGTTTCCCAAGCACCCCCACATTCAAGCCACCCCTAACATGACATGGCAAGCACCCTGCCATGCGCCTGCCAATTTTGGTCTACAAGAAGGCGAGCGACCTGTGGTGGTGGGCTTTGGGCCTTGCGGCATTTTTGCAGCGCTGAGCTTGGCGCAAATGGGCTTCAAGCCTATCGTCATTGAACGCGGCAGCCCCGTGCGCCAGCGCACCAAAGACACTTGGGGCTTGTGGCGCAAGCAAACGCTCAAGCCCGAAAGCAATGTGCAATTTGGCGAAGGAGGCGCTGGCACTTTTTCAGACGGCAAGCTGTACAGCCAAATCAAAGACCCGCGCCATTTAGGCCGCAAGGTCATGAACGAATTTGTACAGGCCGGTGCACCTGCTGACATTTTGTTTGCAGCCCACCCGCACATTGGCACCTTCAAATTGGTCAAGGTGGTCGAAAACTTGCGCGAGCAAATCATTGCACTCGGCGGTGAAGTCCGTTTTGAACAGCGTGTGGTCGACATTGACATTGAAACCACGCCTTCAGGCCGACACGTCACCGGCCTGCACATCGAAGATCGCCACACAGGTGTGCGAACGCACTTGGCCACGCAGCATGTGGTGCTCGCTTTGGGGCACAGTGCCCGCGACACCTTCACCTTGCTGTACGAGCGCGGCGTTTACATGGAAGCCAAAGCTTTCTCGGTCGGTGTGCGCATTGAACACCCCCAAAGCGTGATTGATGCGGCGCGCTGGGGCCGCCATGCAGGCCACCCCTTGCTGGGTGCCGCCGATTACAAACTGGTGCACCACGCACAAAACGGCCGCGCGGTGTACAGCTTTTGCATGTGCCCCGGTGGCACCGTGGTGGCGGCCACCAGCGAAGCAGGCCGCGTTGTCACCAACGGCATGAGTCAATACTCACGCAACGAACGCAATGCCAACGCTGGCATGGTGGTGGCCATTGAACCTTCTGATTACCCCTTAGACACGGCCGCATGGCAAGCTGCGTTTGGCGAGCAAGATGGTTTGAAATGGGCTTCTCAAGCGCAAGCCATGGCGCAACAAACTCCCAAGGCCTACCACCCCTTGTCGGGCATTGTGTTGCAACGCCAACTGGAATCGAAAGCCTTTGTAGCGGGTGGTGAGAACTACACCGCACCAGGTCAGTTGGTCGGCGATTTTTTAGCAGCCCGCACTTCCAAAGAGTTTGGCGATGTGGTGCCCTCTTACAAACCTGGTGTGAGCCTAGGTGACTTGGCGCAAGTATTGCCAAATTACGCCATAGAAGCCATGCGCGAAGCCTTGCCAGTATTTGGGCGCAAGATCAAGGGCTATGACATGAAAGATGCTGTGCTGACGGGCGTTGAAACGCGCACGTCTTCACCGCTCAAAATGACGCGCGGTGATAACTTCCAAAGCTTGAACACGCACGGCCTGTACCCTGCAGGTGAAGGTGCCAGTTACGCCGGTGGCATTTTGTCGGCGGGTGTCGATGGCATCAAAGTGGCCGAGGCCTTGGCGCAATCGCTGTGCCACTCGGCAATGCGCCGATCTGTTTAAAAAGTGATCTTGGTACCCAGGCTGAACATGGCTTTGCCGCCCACACGTCCCCAAGTGCCATCCAACTGAAAGCCAGGCATGACATCGGTGCGAGCACCGATGCCCACCATGGGCTTGGCAGCGCGCTGAGCAATGGATTCAATGTGGCCTGTCCATGCGCCGAAAGACTGCTCCCAGGCCATGCCCAAACTAGGCGTGTCGCGACCTGCTGCATCGCGGCTGCTGACAACGCTGGCGTGCAGTGCGCCAACGCCCATGTCACAGCTTGAGTTGGCAGAGACAAAAGATTTTTGTCCTTCGCCCTTTTGCCATTGGGTAGCGCCCACCACCCACGCAAAGTGACAGCCGTTGTCTTTGGGTGCTGTGACCTGCATCTTGGCTTGAAGGGTTTGACTGTGTGCACCGCCCGAAAGAGTGCGCGAATCTGCCAAGATCAAATCTAATCCAGGCAAGGGTGAGTAGGTTGGCGCAATGGTTAAAGAGCGGGAGCCATCGGCTGCACGCGACCAAAATGTTTCAACGTGCGCCACACCTTTGTCGTTCACGTTGGCGTCGTCCACGCTCAAGGGGCGGCCAGCTTGGGCAGATACGGCTAGCAAAGAGGTAGCCAAAAGGCTGATGATTTTTTTCATGTCAATCACTCGCTTTAAAATTAAACAAACAATACAGGAATCATAGAGACAATCAACATCAAAGCCATCGTCCAGTTAAAAATTCTGCGCAACTTATCTTGTTGCAAGTAATGCTCAAGCTGAGCGCCAAGCCATACCCACAAACCCACACTCGGGAAATTAATGGCGCTGAACATCATGCAAGTTAGCACCACAAACGCCAGGGATGCATCGGTGGGCATGTAATTGCTGAAATAGCCAATCGACATGATCCACGCCTTAGGGTTGACCCACTGAAAAGCAGCTGCACCCAAAAAGCTGATGGGCTGCACGGCCTCTTCACCATTGCGCTCTGGGGCACCACTGCGAGCCACGCCCCATGCCAAATAAACCAGATAAGCGAAACCCAGTACCTTCATCACTTGGTAAACAAAGGGGTAAGCCTTCAACAAGCTTTCCAAGCCTGCGCCCACCAACAGCAACATGACAAAGTGGCCTAGCGAAACACCCAGCCAATGCGGTAAGGTGCGTTTCACGCCGAAGTTCACACCCGATGCCAACAACATCATGTTGTTAGGGCCGGGCGTGACCGAGGTCACGAAGGCAAACATGGCCATGGCGGCTACCAATTCAACATTGAAATTCATGACTGACTGGCCTTTGACCACTGCGTGTGAAACTTGCCAAGCTTGTCCAAGCGCTGGTAAGTGTGCGCACCAAAGTAATCACGCTGCGCTTGTAGCAAGTTGGCTGGCAAACGCTCGGTGCGGTAGGCGTCGTAATAACTCAAAGCACTCATGAACGCAGGAACCGCCACGCCGTTCAGGGCGGCCATGGCCACCACCTCGCGCAGATCTTGCTGGCACTCGGCCATGAGATGCGCAAAGTGCTCATCGATCAGCAAGTTGCTAAGGTCTTGTTGGTTGGCAAATGCGCGGCGAATGTCTTCCAGCAAATGGGCGCGAATGATGCAACCTGCACGCCACACGGAGGCCACTTTGTCCATGGGCAACTGCCAATCGTGCTCTTGATCGCCCGCCCTGATCAACGCAAAGCCTTGGGCATAGGCGCAAATTTTGGCCGCCAACAAAGCTTTCTGAATTTTGGGCAACATCAGCTCTAAGTTTTGAGCCATTTGTGGCTTGGGGCCTTTGAGCAATTTGGAAGCCACCACGCGTTCTGGCTGCACCGCACTCATGGTGCGCGCAAACACCGCATCTGCAATGGTGGGTGCACTGACGCCCAAATCCAAAGCGATTTGGCTGGTCCATTTGCCCGTGCCTTTTTGCTCAGCCGTGTCCAAAATCATGTCCACCAAGGCGTTGCCTGTTTCGGGGTCCTTGTGCGCCAAGATGTCAGCGGTGATGTCAATCAAATAACTGCTGAGTTCACCCTGACCCCATTCGCGAAACACCGCGCTCATTTGCATGGGGGTCATGCCCAAGCTCTTCATGAGCGCATAGGCTTCGCAAATCATTTGCATGTCGGCGTATTCAATGCCGTTGTGCACCATCTTCACAAAGTGCCCCGCACCGCCTGGCCCCATCCATTCGCAACAGGCTTGACCGTCTTCGGCTTTGGCCGCAATAGCTTGCAAGAAAGGTCGTACCAAGGGCCATGCTTCAGGTGATCCACCAGGCATCAAAGCAGGACCGTGCAATGCGCCCTCTTCACCGCCACTCACGCCGGAGCCCACATACAAAATGCCAGTACCTTCGAGTGCGTCGATGCGTCTTTGGGTGTCTTTGTACAGGGTGTTGCCGCCGTCTATGACCACGTCTCCAGGAGATAACAAAGGTTTGAGTTCATTGAGCACGGCATCAACTGGCGCACCGGCAGGAACCATGATCCAGACTCTGCGGGGCAACTGCAGCTTGACGACTAACTCGGTGAGCGAATGGACGGCACAAGCTTGCAAGCTTGCTGTGCGCTTTGCAAAACTGTCTCGTTTATTGGCATCTAAATCAAAGCCTGTGACACTGAAACCGTTGCGCTCTAAATTGAGGGCAAGGTTTTCTCCCATGACGCCTAGGCCGATGAGTCCGATGTGGGTGGATTTCATTGATATGTGTCAGTTTCGAATTTATCAGGATTTTCGCATGGGGTGGGGGGTGGGGGGCATTGCTTCTTGGGTGGAGGCTTGAGGTGATTGGCATAGGCGGCTTCCTCATGGTGGAGTACCACAAATCGTCAGCCGCCTATGCCAATCACCTCAAGCCTTTGTGTTCGGAAGATTTCTGGCCTCAACCCATACGGTTCCGAAGCGAAATACCCCCACACCAAGCAGTTGGTGAGATGGCTTGAGGGGGCTGACGATTTGTGGTACTCCACCATGAGGAAGCCCCCTCAAGCCATCTCACCAACTTCCCTCCGGAGAAAACCCAACGCCACCAAATCACTCCACAGTCACACTTTTAGCCAAGTTACGAGGTTTGTCCACATCAGTCCCCCGAGCACAAGCCGTGTGATAAGCCAACAACTGCAAAGGCACCACATGCAGAATCGGTGACAACACACCATAGTTCTCTGGCATGCGAATCACATTCACACCTTCACTGCTCTCAATCTTGGTATCTCCATCGGCCAACACATACAGCACACCGCCCCGCGCACGCACCTCCTGCATGTTGCTCTTGAGTTTCTCAAGCAATGCATCATTGGGCGCCACAGTCACTACCGGCATTTCACTGGTTACCAAAGCGAGCGGGCCATGTTTAAGTTCGCCCGCCGCATACGCTTCGGCATGAATGTAAGTGATCTCCTTCAACTTCAAAGCACCTTCCAAAGCAATTGGATAGTGCGTGCCGCGTCCTAAGAACAAAGCATTTTCTTTGGACGCAAACTCTTGCGACCAACTGATAATTTGCGGCTCTAATGCCAGCACCGCTTGCAAAGCTGCAGGCAAATGGCGCATGGCTTTCAAATGCACAGCCTCATCTGCTTCGCTCAAGCGCCCTTTGCTTTGCGCCAATGCCAAAGTCAGCAAAAACAAACCGGCCAATTGGGTGGTAAACGCCTTGGTAGACGCCACGCCAATTTCTGCGCCAGCACGAGTCACATAGGCCAATTTGCATTCGCGCACCATGGCCGAAGTGGCCACATTGCAAATGGTCAGCGTGTGCTGCATGCCCAAACTTTGCGCGTGCCTTAAAGCTGCCAAAGTGTCTGCAGTTTCGCCCGACTGTGTGATGGTGACCACCAAGGTTTTGGGGTCGGGTACGGAGTCGCGGTAACGGTACTCACTGGCAATTTCCACTTGACACGGAATTTTGGCCACTGATTCCAACCAATACTTGGCCACGCAGCCACTGTAATAACTCGTACCGCACGCCAAGATCAAAACCTTGTCGATTTCTTTGAACACTTTGAACGCACTGGCTGAATGGGCGCCGCCATTCAAGCCATCAAACAACTCGGGCACGATGTGCTCTACGCCTTCCAAAGTATCGGCAATGGCGCGCGGTTGTTCGAAAATTTCTTTCTGCATGTAATGGCGGTACGGGCCAAGTTCAGCAGCGCCACTGTGTGCGTGCACCGTTTTCACAGGGCGTTCAACCCGATTGTGTTCGCGGTCCTCAATCCAATACTTGCCCAATTGAATGTCGACCAAGTCACCCTCTTCAAGGTACACAATTTGATCGGTCACGCCAGCCAAGGCCATCGCATCACTGGCCAAAAAGTTTTCGGGGTGTGATGTTCCCACGCCTAAGATCAAAGGCGATCCTGCACGTGCGCCCACGACGCGTTGGGGTTCGTCTTTGTGAAACACGGCAATGGCGTAAGCACCTTTGAGTTCGTTCACGGTTCTTTTGACAGCATCGAACAAATCACCGTCGTAGACGCTGTCCACCCAGTGCGAAATCACTTCGGTATCGGTTTGGCTGGTAAAGACGTAACCCTTGGCCTGCAATTGCGCGCGCAATTCATCGTGGTTTTCAATGATGCCGTTGTGCACCAAGGCCACCCGGCCAGGCTTGCCTTTCAAGGCCTCTAAACTGCCAGGACCCGAACTGAAATGCGGATGCGCGTTGTGCACCGCAGGCGCACCGTGCGTGGCCCAACGGGTGTGCGCAATGCCTGTGCCGCTTTCTAAATGATCGGTTTCAATTTGCGACATCAGTTCAGACACGCGCGAAGTGCTGCGAGCCCGCTTTAATCCGCCCACACCGCGTTTGAGGCTGGCTTCATGAATGGCCACGCCGCAGGAGTCGTACCCTCGGTATTCAAGGCGCTGCAAGCCCTGAACCAAGATGGGAACGATGTTTCTGTCTGAAACTGCACCAACAATGCCGCACATGGGTTCACCCTTTAAATTGAATGTGCGGGCATCTTATGCCTCTTAATTGAAAATTAATGATAATTTTTAGGTATTTAATTGAAATTAAATTTCATATATTTTAATATTTGATATATTATTTCAAATTAAATACGATATTAAAATGTTAATCAAAATCATGAGTTCCGATTTCAACAACATCTCCAGTGCTTTAGACGCCACAGATTTGCAATTGCTGGCCAATTTGCAAGCAGATGCCAGCATCAGCAACATTGCATTGGCCGACAAATTGCGCATTTCAGCCGCTACCTGCTTGCGCCGAACCAAGCGTTTGCTTCAAGAAGGCTGGATTGAAAAGCAAGTGGCCATTTTGTCGTCAGACAAACTCGGCCAACTCATGGGGCACAGTGTCACAGCGCTGATTGAAGTGAGCCTTGATCAGCAAGGCGAAGAGCTTTTGCAGGCCTTCGAAACTCGGGCCATTCAAGAGACCGCCGTTCAGCAATGTTGGCGCGTATCGCCCGGCCCTGATTTCATGCTGGTGGTACAAGTGGCCGACATGCCAGCGTACTTGGCTTTCACGCAAAGGCTTTTGACGCAAGATGCCAACGTGCGCAACGTTAAAGCTTTTTTCAGTGTGAAACGCGCCAAATTTGGCACGCAGATCACACTACCAATCACTTAAGCATTCCGCCGATCATCACTTCGCCTTCGGCGTTTTCTGCGGGCGTTTCCAATTGGCAATGCTGACCTGCTTGCCACGTGCCACACTTAAAGCACCAGGCTCGGTGTTTTTGGAAATGGTGGACCCACCGCCTACTGTGCCTCCTGCGCCGATGGTGACAGGTGCAATGAGCACACAGTTGCTGCCAATGTGCACGTCGTTTTCAATGATGGTGCGGTGCTTGTTGGCACCATCGTAATTGGCCGTGATGCTGCCCGCCCCATAGTTCACGCGCTCCCCCAAAGTGGCATCGCCCAAATAGGCCAAGTGATTGGCCTTGGCGCCTTTGGCCAATGTGGAATTTTTCACTTCCACAAAATTGCCGATGTGCACATCGGCGCCCAATTGCGCGCCGGGACGCAGTCTGGCAAAGGGGCCAACCAAGGCACCCTCGCCCACTGTGACCCCTAATTTTTCGCCATCGATGTGCGTGAAGGCGTGAATGACGGCGCCAGCGGCAATGCGCGCGTTGGCAATGACGCAATTGGGGCCAATGCGCACGCCTGCGCCCAAATGCACTTGGCCTTCAAACACGCAGTTCACATCGATTTCAACATCGGCATCGCAGTGCAGTTCGCCGCGCACATCGAAGCGCGCAGGGTCGGCTAAGCGCACGCCTTGCCCCATGAGTTCATTGGCTTTTTGCAATTGATAAGCCCGCTCCAATTGGGCCAACTGTTGAGGACTGTTCACGCCAGTCACTTGCAGCTCGTCTTGAATGCGATGCGCCACCACCTTCACGCCATCGGCCACTGCCCACTTCACCACATCGGTGAGATAGTACTCAGCTTGTGCGTTCTTGTTGTCGAGTTTGGCCAACCAAGTTTTGAGTTGTTTGGCGGGAACGGCCATGATGCCGCTGTAAACCTCTTGAATTTGGAGTTGCGAGGGGCTGGCGTCTTTTTGTTCCACGATGGCCAGCACGCTGTCGCCTTGCGTGTTGCGCACAATGCGGCCGTAGCCCGTGGGGTTTGGCATGTCGAGGGTAAGCAAGGCCAAGCAATCGGATGATGCTCCGGCCTGACGCACACAGGCCATCAAGGCTTTGAGCGTGTCGGCATGCGTCAGAGGCACATCGCCAGACAGCACCACCACCAAACCATCATCGGCCAGCACTGGCGCCGCTTGCTGCACCGCGTGGCCTGTGCCCAACTGGGGTTCTTGCCTGACAAACTTGACCGATAAACCGCCAGCCATCCTAGACGTGACAAGCTCTACTTCTTCGGCTCCGTGGCCTGTAATCACGACAGCAGAACGCGCATTCAATTGAGCGGCTGTGTCTAGCACATGCCCTAACAAGGGTTTATCTGCCAAACGCTGTAAAACCTTGGGAATTCGACTTTTCATGCGAGTACCCTTACCCGCCGCCATGACAACCACGTCCAGTGGCCGTTCGAGCGAAAATGGGGCTTGATTGACTGAGTGATCCGACATGGCGAAATTTTCCTTTTGGTCCCGAATTATCACGGCTTCTGTGGTGGCTGTGTCAATGAGCCTCATTTTGACGGGCTGCAGTGCCGTGAGGTTGGGCTACAACAAGCTGCCCGAGATCGCATCTTGGTGGCTAGACAGCTACATTGACTTCAGTGATGCCCAAGGACCTCAGGCTAAAGCGGCACTTCATAAGCTACAGGCTTGGCACCGCAAAGAAGAGCTTCCCGCCATTGCAGAGTTGCTACTACAAGCCCAAATATTGGCGCCACAAAACATCACCCCCGAGCAAGCCTGCATGGTTTGGGAAGGTGCGCAAGTTCGCATTGAATCCTTCATTCAAGAAAGCAGTCGCTTGGCTGCGCCCGTAGTGTCTCAATTGAGTGCCAAACAGTTCAATCACTTAGAAAAAGAGTGGGCTTCGCGCAATGAAGATTGGAAAAAGAAATGGCTTCAAGGTACGCCTGATACGCGCCTTAAAAAGCGAGTCGACATGGCCGCGGAGCGCTTCAACTCGTTTTATGGCGACTTGAACACAGAACAAAGGCAATTGCTGAAAGAACAGTTTTTGAAGTCGGCATGGACGCCAGAGTGGGGCTATCAGCAGCGGCTGAAGCGGCAACAAGATCAGTTGACAGCGCTGAAGGCCATGTCGTCTGAGATCAACAAACCCGCCATGCCTTTGCCGCAAGTAGAAAAAGCACTGCAGTCATTGATCTTGCAATCGGTGCGCCCTAAAGATGCGAGTGATCTGTCAAAACAACTTCAGTTTGAGCAACAAGCCTGCCAAAATTTAGCGCAACTTCACAACACCATGTCCCCCGCCCAACGCTTGAAAGCGCAGCGCAAACTCAAAGACTACGAAACCGATGTGCGCGAACTCATGAAGATTTAATTGAGGTCAAACAAATGGGGTCAGATCAACATTAATTTGGTCAATCAAAGAGGATAAAGGCTAAGGGGGGCTTCCTCATGGTGGAGTACCACAAATCGTCAGCCCCCCTTAGCCTTTATCCTCTTTGATTGGAAATTAATGTTGATCTGACCCCATTTGTTTGACCCCAATTAAATTTCTCAGTCTTGGAGGGCTTTCCACATTTCCATGTCTCGCTCTGCAGTCCAGATGCGGGGGTTTTTGATGCCAGACGCTTCGTCGTAAGCGCGGGTGACGTCAAACGGCAGGCAGTGTTCGTAGATGAATACGTGGCCAAACACTGGGTCCATGCTTTTGCGCGTGTGGGCCATGGCGGCTTTTAAATCCATCTTGCCCGCAACCGCTTCTTTGCCTGCATTGAACAAGGTTTCCACCCAGCGCTTGGTGTAGTCCAAGGCTTTGTTCACATTGGCTTGGCCCTTCATGGCTTCACCGCGGCCGGGCACAATGGCTTCGGCCTTCAAGGCACGCAAAGCTTCAAGCGTGGCAGGCCATTCTTGCAGTTGGGCGTCGCCGGTGTACACGCCAGCTTCGTATTCAACCAAGTCACCAGAGAAAAGTACTTTCTCCTCTTCCACCCAAGCAATGGTGTCGCCACGAGTGTGGCCATAACCAGGGCTCCAAATTTGAACTTTCACGCCACCTAAATCGATCACCAATTTGCCAGGCACCTCACCCTTGGTGGCATCACCACCGCCAATCACCATGGTGGGCCAAGTAAGGCCTGGCACTTCTTCAGCACCTCGAAACAAACGGGGGAAACGCTCCATCTCGCTCTTCATGTCTTGCGCACCGCGCTCTACGATGAGTTCGTAAGTCCCTTGGCTGGCAATCACTTCGGTAGCGCCTTCAGCTGCATAAGCACTGGCACCCAACACGCGAACAGCGTGGTAGTGCGTTAGCAACACGTACTTGATGGGCTTGTCGCTGATGGTGCGAATTTGCTTGATCAAATCACGCGCCATGCCCGGCGTGGCGGTAGCATCGCTCACCATGATGAACTTGTCACCAATGATCACACCCGAATTCGGATCTCCCTCAGCGGTGTAGGCCCAGCAATGCTTGCTGAGTTGCTCAAACTTAATGACCTTGTCTGCCAAGTCGGCCTGTGATGCAAATGCTTTTGTAGGTTGGTTCATATCTATCTCCGGTTTCCAATAAATAAAGCTCAGCTGGCGGTTAATTTAATTGGGGTCAGATCAACATTAATTTGGTCAATCCAAAGGGGCAGAGGCTAATGGGGGCTGACGATTTGTGGTACCCCACCATGAGGAAGCCCCCATTAGCCTCTGCCCCTTTGGATTGGAAATTAATGTTGCTCTGACCCCAATTAAATTAATTCAAACCCTTTTCTAAAAGGGCAATGACTTCTTCCGCGAAAGCCACATACGAGATGGGGCCACCAGGGCGAAGCCAGGTAAAGGTCCAGTTGATCATACCGAACAACATCATGGTCACTGCCGTTTGGTTGGCAGCGTTTAACCGACCAGGATATGCACGGCGCAAAGCGCGCGTGACAGCGGCCACCACATCGCGCTGGCGATTCAAAATGAGTTCACGCGGCGAGATAGCAGGTGACCCCAAATGCTCATCAGGCGCATCACTCAAAAATTGTGTGTCATTCAACAGTGCCACATGCCGCGTGGCCGAGCTTTCGTATTCCTGCAAAAAAGCACGAATGAGTTCATGCAAAGCCGCACGATCGTCCAAATTGCGGCGCTGCGCAGTAGCTTCCGTCAAAGCAATGAGCGACAACAAACGTTGCGTATAACGGTCCATCAAATCAAACAGAATGGCTTCTTTGCTGCCATAGTAGTGGTAAAGCCGCGCCTTGGAAGTGCCACACGCCGCCGCAATTTCATTCATGCTGGCAGCCGGATAACTCCGATCGGCAAAGCACTGCGCCGCAATGTCCAAAATGGCGTCGCGTTTGATGTCGTGGGTGGCGGATTTAGGTCTTGCCATATCGAAAGGTCTGCAAATTTACTTTTTATTTTTAACTGAAATACGGAAGAACTGATCGAATTAGCCGCTTAGCCAACAGGCCACACCACCCCGTTGTCGTTCAAGATCGCATCGAGCGGCACATCGTGCGGCTCTGGCTCAAAATCATCGACATACCCTTGCGTAAAACCCAGTCCCACCGTCAATGGCTTAGGCTTTAAAGAGGCCAGTGTTCGGTCGTAAAAACCACCCCCATACCCTAGCCGAAAACCACCTGCGGTATACCCAACGCAAGGCACAAACAGCAAGGTCGGCACGATCACCTCGGTATCTTTGGGCTTGGGAATGCCATACGCATCTTCCTCCATGGGGCACCCTGGGTACCAAGCATGAAAGGTCAATGTTTTGTGCACCTTGTCCACCACAGGCAAACCAATTCGGCGCAACTGCGACTCACCCGTCAACTCGCCATCTTCTTTCCAGCGATGCAGCGCAGGCAAGGGGTCAAACTCCCCTTTGATGGGCCAATAGGCACCAATGACCATTTCAGGACGCCCAAAAAGCCAGATGCGCATGACCCGCTGCAACGCGTCAATCCGCTCCTGACGATCGGGCATATTGAGGCGCGCAGCCAACAAGTCTTGGCGAATTCGTTTTTTGGCTTCTGATTTGTCCATAATCCACTCATGCAATTGACACAGATTTTGACATCGCTTGGGGCTTCCGTCCTGATTTTCTCCTTCACAGCCCCTGCAATGGGCCTAACAAATGCCCCAAACAAGGCAGATGAGGTCATTTTGGAGATGAGCCAGGCCTTTAAAAAGAACGACAAAGCCCAGCTTTCCCGCCTCTTGCCCAAAGCCAAAGGCCACACACTTGAGCCCTGGGCTGCGTATTGGGAACTTCGCGTGAGGCTAGACCAAGCGAGCAACTCAGAAATTCAGCAGTTTTTATCCCAATACGCTGGCACCTATGCCGAAGACCGCTTGCGCAACGATTGGTTGCTGCAACTGGGCAGACAGCGCGACTGGGCCGACTTTGCGAAGGAATATCCCCTCTTTCGCATGAATGACGACCGTGAAGTTCGCTGCTACGCCTTGTCAACCGACGCATTTCTTTCAAAGCCAGAAACAGCCGCAGAATTAAAACGCCTCTGGTATGCCTTCAGAGACACCGAAGACGGTTGCACCTACACGGCTGAAAAACTGCACGACCTCAAAAAAATTGACTCGCTCGACCTGTGGCGCAAAGCTCGACTGGCCATGGACAACAATCGCCCGCGCGCGGCCCAATTTGCGCTCAACATTGAATCGGTCGAGCTGGGCAAACAAGCTGTGCTCATCCACGCTGACCCCCAAAAATATTTGAACAAACGTATTTTGGCCATCACCAAAAAACGCAAAGAACTTGCTGTGTTGGCACTCATTCGCATTGCCAACACCGACCCCGACAAAGCCGCTCAGTTGCTCGATAAAAAATGGGGCCTGATGCTCACCAAAGAAGAGCACAACTGGGTGTGGGCCGTGATTGGCAAACAAGCGGCGCAAAAACTGCAAGACAACGCGCACAGCTATTTCAACAAAGTGACGCGCAACCAAGACTTGAACGATGACCTGCTGATTTGGAAAACCCGCGCAGCACTTAGAAGCGGCGATTGGAAAGCGGTGGTCTCTGCCGTCGACGCCATGGACAGCGCCAAACAAGATCCAACTTGGATTTACTGGAAAGCCAGAGGACAGCTGGCTGGCATCGCCGCAACAAGCTCTAACGCCACCGACCCGGTGCGCACAGAAGCCACAGCGGCACTCCAAAGCATTGCCAGCGTCAAAGGCTTCTACGAACAACTGGCCATGGAAGAGCTAGGCCAAGCCATTACGGCGCCAGCCAAACCCGCACCACTGACACTGCAAGAAAAATCAGTGGCCACTCAGAACGCAGGTCTACAACGCGCGTTAACTGCTTTGAGTTTAGGTCTGCGTTCTGAAGGCAATCGCGAATGGAACTACAGCACCAACTTGCACACACCGGGAGGCATGAGCGAGAGAGAGCTTTTGGCCGCCGCAGATTTGGCTTGTAGCAAGCAAGTGTGGGACCGCTGTATCAATACCAGCGACAGAACCAAATTGGCCATCGACTTTGATCAGCGTTTTCCGATGCCGCTCAAAGACACCGTGATGCGCAAAGCCAAAGAAATTCAACTTGACCCCGCGTATGTCTATGGCTTGATTCGTCAAGAGAGCCGTTTCATCATGGATGCCAAATCGGTGGTGGGCGCAGCTGGCTTGATGCAGGTCATGCCAGCCACGGCGAAGTGGACGGCCAAGAAAATTGGCATGACGAATTTTCAACCCCACCAAATTACGGATCAGGAGATCAATGTGGCGATTGGTACGGGCTATCTGAAATTGGTATTGGACGATTTCGATGGGTCGATGCCGTTGGCTGCAGCTGCCTACAACGCAGGTCCAAGCAGGTCTCGCAATTGGCGCAAGGGGCCGGTATTGGAAGCGGCCATCTGGGCCGAGAACATCCCCTTCAACGAGACACGTGACTATGTGAAGAAGGTTTTGTCGAACACCACCAATTACGCCGCCATCATTACTGGCCAACCCCAATCACTCAAGGCTCGCCTAGGCACTGTGGGCCCTCGCAACGCGCAGGCTCCAGCTGAAAACACTGACTTGCCGTGATAGATCAAGTTTGGAAGAGAGGGTAAGGGGGCTTCCTCATGGTGGAGTACCACAAATCGTCAGCCCCCTTACCCTCTCTTCCAAACTTTACTGGTGGGCGGAAGACTTCTAATAATTGGGGTCAGATCAACATTAATTTCTAATCAAAAGGGGCAGAGGTTGGTGGGGGCTGACGATTTGTGGTACCCCACCATGAGGAAGCCCACATCAGCCTCTGCCCCTTTTGATTAGAAATTAATGTTGATCTGACCCCAATTATTCAGGCGAGCAATTTTTCTAAGTTGCTGGTGATCTTTTCTTCGATTTTGTCTTTGAATGACGCCATCAAAAAACCGAGCTCAAGTTTCATCGTGAGCTGGGTGGCTGTTACGCATAAGTAGCCAGAAGCGCCGGCGCGTTCAAAGTTCAAGAGGTCTTGAACTTCGCCTTGATCATTGGTTTGATTGGCGACATACGTGCAGTCCATGCCCCAATCGGCTTCGGCTTCTTGCTGCCACTTTGCTGCGATGGCTCGGGCTTTTTCCATGCCCAAGGTGTGAGCGCGTTGAATCAAAATTTCTGACATACCTTTACGCTTTCTTGAGCAAAGCCACTTCAACTTGGCAATCGTAAAAAACAGGGGCGCGGCCCAAATCGGTTAGCAACTGGCTAGTGACTTCATTCACGTTGGTGCCATTCAGTCCCATCTTGCGCCACCAGATACCCAGGCCATTGACCACGCCAGATCTGGCACGCGAACTCACATCCGCTTTGCAGTGGTATTCACCGCGATCATTGAACACCTTGACCGTATCGCCCGTGGAAATACCGCGCGCAGCAGCATCTACCAAACTTATTTCAACCAAAGGCTCTTTTTCAATATCACGCAAACTGTCCACATTCACAAAAGATGAATTCAAAAAATTGCGTGCTGGTGGCGAGATCATGGCCAGAGGATAGCGATCGCCTGCGACTGGCACTTCATAATTGGGAATGTGATTGGGCAAAGGATCAAGGCCTTGCGCTGCCAAACGATCGCTCACAAACTCGCAACGTCCGGAAGGCGTCGCAAAGCCTCCCTTTGCGAAAGGCGCATCAGGCACCTTCAAGGACACAAAGCCATTGTTCAAAAGCGCTTCAAAATCCACTTCAGTGCCCACGGCCGTGCGGCACAAGCTCAGATCATCTTCGCTGAAACAGGGTTCTTCAAAGCCCATCGCTTTGGCCAGTAGGCGAAAAATTTCGCTGTTTGATTTAGCCTGCCCAACCGGCTCAATGGCGGGGCGGTTGAGCAACACATCGGTATGGCCATAACTGCCCTGCACGTCCCAGTGTTCGAGTTGTGTGGTGGCAGGCAGCACGTAGTCGGCATAGTCTGCCGTGTCGGTTTGAAAATGTTCCATGACCACGGTGAACAGATCTTCTCGTGCAAAACCTTGAACCACTTTGCCTGACTGGGGTGCAATGGCCACAGGGTTGCTGTTGTAAACCAAAAGCGCTTTCACTTGTGGACCCCAAGTTGCATCGCCCGGGTTGTTCAAGTCATTGCCCAAGGTAGACATGTTGAGCGTTCGTGGGCAGCGCGTGCCCAATAAATCGGGGCGGTGCAAATCGACTTTGTTGACTTTGAAATTGCTTGAACTGCTGAGCAGCATGCCACCTGCGCGGTCTCGCCAAGCTCCTGTGAGAGCTGGCAAACAAGCCACAGCCCTCACGGCATTGGCGCCGCCCTTCACCCTTTGCATGCCGTAATTCAATCGAATGGCGGCCTTCTGCGTGGTGCCCCAGTCTTTGGCCAATTCTCGAATCAAGGACTCATCAATGCCACAAACTTCTGCTGCGCGCGACAAGGTCCATGTCATGGCGCGTTCACGAAGCGCTTCCCATCCCAGCGTGTATTTTTCGATGTAATCGTGGTCTAGCCAATCGTTCACCACCAACTCGCGCATCACCGCCAAAGCCAGTGCGGCGTCGGTGCCTGGTTGGATGGCCAAATGCACATGGCATTTTTCAGCGGTTTCGCTGTGGCGGGGGTCAATGCAAATCAGCTTAGCACCGTTGCGTTTGGCCTCTTGAGCCCGGCGCCAAAAGTGGATGTTGCTGGTGATGGAGTTGCTGCCCCAAATGACGATCAATTTGGATTCAGAAAAGAATTCCGTTTGCATGCCAAACTTGCCGCCCAAGGTGTAAACCAAGCCCTCGCCCCCCGCGGAAGCGCAGATAGTTCGGTCCAGCAAGGATGCCCCTATCTTGTGAAAAAAGCGCGAGGCCATTGACTCACTTTGCACCCACCCCATGGTGCCACCATAGCTGTAGGGCAAGATGGCTTCAGGGTTGTCGGCAGCGATGAGCTTGAGCTTGGCTGCAATGTCCTCAATAGCCTCTTCCCAAGTGACTTGCACAAACTGCCCCGACCCCTTGGGGCCTGAGCGTTTCAATGGGAACATCAGTCGATTTGGGCTGTAAGTGCGCTCTGAATAACGCGACACTTTGTTGCAAAGCACCCCGTCTGTGTGCTGGTGGTTTGGGTTGCCCTGCACCTTCACAGCGCGTCCGTTTTCTACGGTGGTCAGCAAGGCGCAGGTGTCTGGGCAGTCATGGGGGCACAAACCACGCACCACGGCATTTTTTTCAAGCACTGGATTTGTCATGCTTTCATTCTAAAGGGGGCGATTTTGGGGATAACCCTAAATCGAAATGTCCCCCAAGTGTAAAAGGGGTGTAGCGCAACGGCACGACTCTCGCTAGACTGTAGCCATGAAAATCATCGACTCCATCCTCACAGACGCGGCCAGCATAGCGGCCATTCGCAAAGACATTCACGCTCACCCCGAGCTGTGCTTCAAAGAAGAGCGCACAGCCGACGTGGTGGCCAAGCAGCTCACCGACTGGGGCATTCCCATTCACCGCGGCATGGGCACCACCGGCGTCATCGGCATTGTGCACGGCCGCGATGGCGGCAAATGTGGCCGCGGCGTTGGCCTGCGCGCCGACATCGATGCCTTGCCCATGCAAGAGTTCAACACCTTTGCCCACGCCAGCAAGCACGCCGGCAAAATGCATGCTTGCGGCCACGACGGCCACACCGCCATGTTGTTGGCAGCTGCCAAACATTTCTCCAAACACCGCGACTTTGATGGCACGGTCTATTTGATCTTCCAACCCGCTGAAGAAGGCGGCGGCGGTGCCCGTGAAATGATCAAAGACGGCATGTTCGAGAAGTTTCCCATGCAAGCCGTCTTTGGCATGCACAACTGGCCCGGCGCCCCAGTGGGCACCTTTGCCGTTAGCCCTGGCCCCGTCATGGCGTCAAGCAACGAGTTCAAAATTACCATTCACGGCAAAGGCAGCCACGCCGCCCTACCCCACAACGGCATTGACCCCGTACCCGTGGCCTGCCAGTTGGTCATGGCGTTTCAAACCATTATTTCTCGCAACAAAAAGCCGGTCGATGCGGGCGTCATTTCGGTCACCATGGTGCATGCGGGCGAAGCCACCAACGTGGTGCCCGATTTCTGTGTCATTCAAGGCACCGTGCGCACCTTCACCCTTGAAGTGCTCGACCTCATTGAAAACCGCATGAAGCAAATCACAGAAAATCTGTGTGCTGCATTCGATACCAAGGCCGAATTCCATTTCAACCGCAACTATCCACCCACCATCAACAGCGCTACCGAGGCTAACTTTGCAAGCAAAGTGATGGAAGGCATTGTGGGCAAAGACAATGTGATGGTGCAAGAGCCCACCATGGGCGCTGAAGATTTCTCTTTCATGTTGCAAGCCAAGCCTGGTGCCTATGTCTTCATTGCCAATGGCGACGGCTCACACCGTGAAATGGGCCACGGCGGGGGCCCTTGCATGTTGCACAATCCCAGTTACGACTTCAATGACGACCTGATTCCCTTAGGCGGCACTTATTGGGTTGAATTGGCCACGCAATGGTTGGCCAACCCCACTCAAACAAAGTAAGCTTCTGCCTCAGTCGAGTTTTGACTTCTCTCTATTGAAGCCCTTCGGGGCTTCTTTCATTTGGACCCCTCATGACAAACATTCATTCCGCATTCTCTAAAAGTTATGCCGAAGCACGACAAAAGTTTCTAAGTGCAGCAAACAGCGCTGGCCTCCAAGTTGAATCGCACATTCATCCTGAAAAAGGACGCGACGGCGAAGAGCTGGCCATGGATGTGGTGCGTGAAGGCCCGCTGAACGCCAAACAAGTTTTACTGGTCAGCAGCGCTTGCCATGGCGTTGAAGGTTATTGCGGCAGTGGCGTTCAAATTGATGCGCTGCGTAGCGCTGAATGGCACAAGGCAGTGCAACAAAGTGGTGTGGCTGTGGTGTACGTGCACGCTTTAAATCCGCATGGCTTTTCGCATGTGCGCCGCGTCACTCAAGAAAACGTTGACCTCAACAGAAACTTCCAAGACTTCAGCAAACCCTTGCCGGAGAACAAAGCTTACAAAGAGGTGCAACACCTTTTGCTGCCCGATCAGTGGCCGCCCAACGAAGCCAACCATCAGGCCACCATGCAATACATCGCACATCATGGCATGCCCAAGTTGCAATCGGCTGTGTCGCAAGGTCAACACCACCACCCTGAAGGCTTGTTCTTTGGCGGCCAAGCGCCCACCTGGAGCAATCAAACTATTCGCAAAGTGCTGAAGCAACAAGCGGCCTCAGCCCAAAAGTTGGCTTGGATTGACTTGCACACTGGCCTTGGCCCCAGCGGTGTGGGCGAGCGCATTTATGCCGGCGCCAACGATGCCGCAGCCATTGCCCGCGCACGCCAGTGGTGGGGCCCAGGCATTACCTCTATCTACGACGGCAGTTCCTCTTCAGCCTTCCTGACGGGCCTCATGTGGATGTCGGTGCAAGACGAATGTCCACATGCCGAATACACCGGCATTGCACTTGAATACGGCACGCTGCCCATGAACGACATGCTCTCGGCACTCAGAGCAGACCACTGGTTGCACATTCACCCCGAAGCGCCCGATGAACTCAAGAAAAGCATCAAAGCCCAAATCTTCGCGGCCTTCTACACCGACACCGATGTGTGGCGTGAGCAAATCATTTCTCAGGCCCGTGAAGCCATGTTCCAAGCTGTCGAAG
>Ga0315899_10000352_pt1 | contig 56713 bp, 48 predicted proteins | sample LakEriMetagenome_2_FD_203518 | JGI IMG/M metagenome (GOLD analysis project Ga0315899, IMG submission 203518) | Freshwater fungal communities from buoy surface, Lake Erie, Ohio, United States - Buoy 4 MA112 | ecosystem: Environmental > Aquatic > Freshwater > Lake | place: USA: Lake Erie, Ohio... | reverse complement strand
GCTGGATCAGGCTTGCGCCCATTGTCCAATATTCCCCACTGCTGCCTCCCGTAGGAGTCTGGGCCGTGTCTCAGTCCCAGTGTGGCTGATCATCCTCTCAGACCAGCTACCGATCGTCGCCTTGGTGAGCCATTACCTCACCAACTAGCTAATCGGACGCGGGCCAATCCTTCGGCGATAAATCTTTCCCCTCTCGGGCTTATCCGGTATTAGCTCAAGTTTCCCTGAGTTATTCCGAACCAAAGGGTACGTTCCCACGCGTTACTCACCCGTCTGCCACTCCGTATTGCTACGGCGTTCGACTTGCATGTGTTAGGCCTGCCGCCAGCGTTCGTTCTGAGCCAGGATCAAACTCTCAAGTTGTATCGAGATTTGATCTCTGACTGGTCACTTTCTCTTGACGAGTCCCAAGCACACGCGAAAACGTCTCACGACGCTCTCGCTGGTGTACTTGAAAACGTGACCGTCAGATGTCTCGTTCGCTCGGACTATCGCCCAAGCCGCAAGGACATCCGCCGTCCACGTCTCTCTTTCTTCCGATTCAAATGTCAAACAGCGCGCCCCGATCCGAAGCGGAAAACGGCAGAACCGTTTTCAACCTGAGCGACCGAAGTCGACCGATCAGGTGGTGTACGCCCCGAGAAGCTCGAGAAGACCGAGTTAAAGGCGCCGCGCAAGGCGGCGTCGCCGTCGGTGGGCGGTTTATAGGTCCGGTCGCGGCGCAAAGTCAACACGAACCTCGGCCTCAATCGATTTTTTTTGCATTGCGGGGAAATGCGCCCGCCGCTGCGCCGTCCGCCACATTGGAGCCATCATGACCGCCATCATGACGCGGCTTTGGCGCGGCAATGGCGCTAGGGGGCGCGGTCGCGCGGGCGACGATTGACGGAGCGGGGAAGGATCGCCAAAGTCCGGCTCCCGCTCCAAAGCGCGGACATGAGGGCGCGGATCTGGCGCGGGTACTGGCGCGGACGCAAAAGGCCAAGGGCGAGAGGCGGATTGGCAGGATCGACTCCCTATTCTTCTGCGGCCTCCGGGCGCGCGTTCGAGCGCGGCATCGAACGCGGCGGCCAGAGCGTGGAGCTGGGGGTCGAACCGCCCATCGAGGTCGACGGCGCGGAGCATACCGATCTTGACCGCCGCCGCGTCTCCCTGCGCTGGCTCTCCGGCACCGTCCTAACGGGATTCGCCGGCGCGGCCCTGATCGGCGCCTCTGTTTACGCCGCCCTCGATCCCGCCCTGATGACGCCGGAAGCCCCGCAGATCGCCGCGCCCGAACGGACGACCGCCGCCCGCGAGAGCGCCCCCGCCGCCCGCCGCGGCGACCGCCTCGTGCGGCCCGTCGACGTGGTGGCCGCGCGCCAGACCTTCCGCACGCCCACGACCGTGCGCGCCGGCGACCGCGAGATCGTGCGCAACCGCACCTTCACAAAGGTCGCGACCAATCTCGTCATGGCGCCTTCCGGCTTCGCCTCCGACGTGCCGGCCTTCAACCCGCTCAAACTGCTCGCGGGCGGCCCTTCGCAGACGGAAGCGCCCGCCGAGCTCGATCTGTCGCGCGCCGACGCGGACGTGAGTTTCACGACGAGCGACCTCGCCCAGGAATTGCGCTTCGACGACGCCTTCACTCTCTCGCCCGACGAAATCGAGGCGCAGGTCGCCGAACATGTGCGCTCCGCCCTGCGCGGCGCGGCGCGCTCGCCCCTGCCCCTGCCGCCGCAATTGCTGCTCATGCGCACGAGCCGCGCGAGCCTCGCCGATCCCGCCCTCTCGCTCAACGGGCCCGACACGCGCTTCTCCACCGCCTTCTCCTCGATCGAAGTGCGCATGGTGCCCGAGAACGTCACCGTCGCGCCGAAGGCTGATCCGCAGGCGCGCAAGGATTCCGAAGAACGCGTCGTGCTCGTGCGGCGCGGCGAGACGCTTGAGGACATCCTGCGCGAGGTCGGCGCCGAGCGAGACCAGATCCGCCGCATCGTCGCAGCCCTCGGCCTGCGCCGCGCCGTCACGGAAGGCCAGCGCCTGCGCATTCTGCTCACGGAGCCTGAGAACGGCGCCACAAAAATGCAGATCGCGCGCGTGTCCGTGTTCAACGAGGACGCGCTCGAGGCGACCGCCGCGCTCGCCGACAGCGGCGAATTCGTGCAAGTGGCCCGCGCCGACGCGCAACAGCCCGCCCCGCGCCGCGCTCCTGTCCCCGACGACGAGGACGAGGATGAAGATTCCGGCGCCATGCGCCTCTACAACAGTTTCTATGAAACGGCCCTCAAGCAGGACATGCCGCGCGCGGTCATCGACGACCTCGTGCGCATTTTCGCCAATGACGTGGACTTCCAGCGCTCCGTGGCCGGCGGCGATTACTTCGAAGCCTTTTATGAGGAAAACGAAGAGGCGGAAGGCCGCCATGAATTGCTCTACGCCTCGATCACCCAGCGCGGCGAGACCTTCCGCTATTATCGCTATCTGACGCCGGAAGACAGCATCATCGATTTCTACGATCCCAACGGGCGCTCCACGCGCAAATTCCTCATCCGCAAGCCCATCGCCATCGGCGAGCAAAGATCGGGCTTCGGCATGCGCCGTCATCCGATCATGGGCTATATGCGCATGCACACCGGCGTCGACTGGTCAGCGCCCGTGGGTACGCCCATTGTGGCCGCCGGCAATGGCGTCGTCATCAAGGCCGCGCGCGAATCCGGCTATGGCAACCGCGTCGAGATCCAGCACGCCAACGGCTACATCACCACCTACAACCATATGACGGGCTTCGCGCGCGGCATCACCGAAGGCGTGCGCGTGCGTCAGGGACAAGTGGTCGGCTTCCTTGGCTCCACGGGCCTGTCGACGGGCCCGCACCTGCATTACGAAGTCATCGTCAACGGCAATTTCGTGGACCCGTTGCGCATTCGTCTCGCACGCACGCGCGAACTGAGCGGCCGTCAGGTGGCGGAATTCCGCCGCGAGCGCGAACGCATCGACGAACTGATCGCGCGCGCGCCCAACGCGCAGCGGTTCGCCCAGCGTTAAAAGAGATCGGGAAAACCCAGATCGGCGCGCACCTGCGCAGCGCTCACGCCTTGCGCGCGCAGATCGCGCAAAGCCGGCGCGCCCTCGCTCTTGGCGAGCTTCTTGCCATGCGCGTCCGACAGAAGCCTGTGGTGCCGATAGCGCGGCGCCGGCAAGTCGAGCAGGTTCTGCAACAGACGGTGCAGCGACGTCGCGTTGAACAGATCCACGCCGCGCGCCACGTCGCTCACGCCCTGCAAGGCGTCGTCCACCACGACGGACAGATGATAGCTCGTCGGCACGTCTTTGCGCGCGAGCACGACGTCGCCCCACAAAGCGGGCTCGGCGGTGACGTCGCGCGGCTCGGCGCCCTCGCCGTATTCGCTCCAGCCGAGCCGATCCTGCGCAAGCGCAAGCGCCGCGCCCATATCGAGGCGCAAGGCTGCGTGCAGGCCGGAATCAAGCCGGCGTGCGCGCTCCTGCGCGGACAGGCGTTTGCACGTGCCCGGATACAACGGCGCGCCGTCGGGATCGCGCGGCCAGTCGTGCCGCGTCGCCGCAGCGGCCGCAATGTCGCCGCGCGTGCAGAAACACGGATAGACGAGGCCCGCCTCGCCAAGCCGCTCCAGCGCGCGTTCGTAATCAGAGAAATGCTCGCTCTGCCGGCGCGTCGGCTCCTCCCATGACAGGCCGAGCCAGCGCAGGTCCTCGAAGATCGCCGCCACATAATCCGGGCGCGAGCGTTGCGGGTCGATGTCCTCGATGCGCAGCAACAGGCGCCCGCCAAGATCGCGCGCGAGCTTCGCGTTGAACAGCGCCGAAAAGGCGTGGCCCAGGTGCAGATGGCCGTTAGGCGAAGGCGCGAAACGCAGGACCGGGGGACCGGGGGAGGATTCAGGGCTCATAGTCGGAAGCATAGGGCGGCGGACCCGCGCGGGCGAGCCGTATCGCGCTCCGTCGGGCCGGTCTTGACCTCGCGCGCGCGCCATGGCCCTGCTGCGCACGTCATGCGCCGAGCGCGCCTCGCCTTGCGGAGAAAGCCATGTCCCCGTCCGCCGCCACGCCCAAACTTGAGGGCCCCGCGCTTGAGCCGCGCTCCGGCGCCGCGCGCCGCCTCGTCGTCATTCTCCACGGCTTCGGCGCGGACGGCCACGACCTCATTTCACTGGGCGCACAATGGGCGCGCGTCCTTCCCGATGCAGCTTTCATGGCGCCGCACGCCCATGAGCCCTGCGAATACATGCCCTCGGGCCGTCAATGGTTCAGGCTCACCGACCGCAATCCCCATGAGCGCTGGACAGGCGCCTGCGCAGCTGCGCCCGTGATCGACGCCTTCATCGACGCACAACTGGCGGCGCGCGGGCTCGATGACTCGGCGCTGGCGCTCGCCGGCTTCAGCCAGGGCGCGATGATGGCGCTTCATGTGGGCCTGCGCCGACGCAAGCCGCCCGCCTCGATCCTCGCTTATTCCGGCGCGCTCATCGGGCCTGAACGGCTCGCGGACGTCACGGCGGCGCGCGCACAGGCCGACTGGCCGCCGGTCATGCTGATACACGGCTCCCATGACGACGTCGTGCCCGTCGAAGCGCTGCATCAGGCGGCGCACGCGATCACGCAGGCGGGCGGCGCCTGCAAAACGCATGTGGCGCAGGGGCTCGGCCACGGCATCGATGCGGAAGGCCTGACGCTCGGCGCGATCTTTCTCGCGCAGAGTTTCGGACTGCCGGCGCCCGGCGGCGTCAGCGCGGCGTAAGCGAAGCAGAAGGCGGATCGGCGAGGCGTCCCGGCGCGGCGAGCGCGGGTTTCCATGCTTGCATGGCGCGCCGCGCCGGCTGGCGGAAGGCGACCGGCTGATAGAGCAGTTTCGTCGCCTCCACTATATGCACGCCATAGCCCGGCAGGGACAGCGCGCGCCCGATGCGCTCGACCGACGGCGCCGCCCGCAAGGCGATGCGCCGCTCGGACGGCGGGGCGTAGAGCGCCTCGCCCCAATGGATCGGCGAGAAGAGCGCGTCGCGCATGAGGCCGCGCAATTGAGTGCGCGAATAGGGCTCGCCATGGCCGAAAGGCGTATGGTCGAACCGCGCCCAAACGCCCGCGCGATTGGGCGCAACGAGGATCATGCGGCCGCTGGGCGAAAGCACGCGCCACAATTCCGCGAGCATGTCGCGCGGATGACTGGCGTTCTCCAGCGCATGGACGACGAGAATGCGGTCCATCGAGGAATCCGGCAGCGGCAAGGCGCAGGGATCCACCGGCTCACTGACGCTCGGCCCCTCCGCAGGCCATGGCTCCGCCCCCTGATCGAGCGGCATGAAGACCTGAACCTGCGCCGCTTTCTCGCGCAGGGCGCCGAGATAAGGCGTCGCATAACCCATGCCGAGCAGCGTGAGCCCCGCGCAGGACGACCAGCGTTCGGCGAGCGCGCGCGCAAGACAACGCTCCGCCGTCGCGCCGAGCGGGGAGGCGTAGAAACTGCGCAGGTCGATAACGTCGACGGCCATGGCGGAAGCTTATCTCCCTCAGCCCCGTTCCGGCAATGGTTTGACCCGACTGGCGGGCTTTTGTAGCGTCCCCAGCCTGAACGGGGAGAAACAATGCCGGCGCAGATCCACCAATTCCCATGTTTGCAGGACAATTACGGCGTTCTGCTGCATGACCCCGAGACAGGCGCCACCGCCTCCATCGACGCGCCGGAGGCCGGCCCCGTTCTGCGCGCGCTGGAGCAAACAGGCTGGCGCCTGACGGATGTGCTCGTCACCCATCATCACAAGGATCACATCGGCGGAATTCCCGAAGTGCGCGCCGCATGGCCCGATGCGCGCGTCGTCGCCGCGCTCGCCGACAAGGCGCGCATTCCGGGCGCCGATCTCTACGTGCGCGAAGGCGATCGGGTGCAGGTGGGCGCCATCACGCTCGACGTCATCGAAACGCCGGGCCACACCACAGGCCACATCGTCTATCATGCGCCCGATGAAGCGCTGCTCTTCGCCGGCGACACCTTGTTCGCCATGGGCTGCGGGCGCGCCTTTGAGGCGCCGGCGCCCGTCTTGTTGACCTCGCTGCAAAAGCTCGCCGCCCTTCCCCCCCACACCCGCGTATGGTGCGGCCACGAATACACGCAGGCCAACGGACGTTTCGCGCTGACGGTTGATCCAGGCAATCCGGCGCTGAAGACGCGCATGGGCGAAGTGGCGCAACTGCGCGCGCGCAGCGCGCCGACCTTGCCCACGACGATCGGCCTTGAGCTTGCGACCAATCCCTTCCTGCGCGCGCACGACGCCAATGTGCGCGCTGCCCTCGATATGCCGGACGCGGCGCCCGCCGACGTCTTCGCGCGCCTGCGCGAACTCAAGAACAGCGCCTGAGCGACACGCAACGCGCCAACGACATGCATAAAGGAGAGCGCGGCATGGGATCAGGTCTTCCCACAGGCGAACAGAGCGCATCGGAGATCATCCGTCTGCTTGATCTCAAGCCCCATCCCGAAGGCGGATTCTATCGCGAGACCTTTCGCGATCCGCGTACGGATGCGCAGGGGCGCGCGCTCTCCACGCTGATCTACTTCCTGCTCGACGTGGGCGACGTCTCCGCATGGCATCGCTGCGACGCGACGGAGGTCTGGCATTATTACGCTGGCGCGCCGCTCGCGCTCACAATGTCGCCCAACGGACATGACGCGAGCGCGCATCATCTGGGCCCGCTGCTGCGCGCAGGCCAGCGTCCGCAAATCGTCGTGCCCGCGGGCTGGTGGCAAACGGCGACAAGTCTGGGCGAATGGACTCTGGTGGGCTGCACCGTCGCGCCCGGCTTTGAGTTTTCAGGATTTGAAATGGCGCCGCCCGACTGGCGCCCGACGCCGCGCAAAAGCGGCTGAGGCGAGACGCGCCGGACGGCGCGCCACCGCACGCTTTATGAATTGCGCGCAAGCCCTTCGAGCTTGCGCTGCATGTCGGCGATCTGCTGCTTGAGGTCGTCGAGATCAGAACCGGCGGCGGTCTTTTCCGCCCCGGCCGCAGGCGCCGCCTCGCCAGCCTGCGCAGGCGCGGCGCCGGCGGCCATGCCCTGCAAGAACGGATTGAACACGCTCATCGCCTGCGAGAACATGGCGAGATTGTTGCGCGTCTGCTCTTCCAGCGCCTCAAACATCTGCGTTCCGGGAATGGCGCCTGCGCCGAAGGTCGACTGGAACTGATCGCGCATCTTCTGCTGTTCGTCGGTGAAGCGCGAAAGCGACATTTCAAGGAAGCTCGGCACGAGCATCTGCATGCTGTCGCCATAGAAGCGGATGAGCTGGCGCAGGAAGGCGATCGGCAGAAGGCTCTGCCCGTCCTTGGCCTCCTGCTCGAAAATGATCTGCGCGAGCACGGAGCGGGTGATGTCCTCATTTGTCTTGGCGTCGATGACAACGAAATCCTCGCCGTCCTTCACCATTTTGCCGAGGTCCTCAAGCGTGACGTATGCGCTTGAGCCCGTGTTATAAAGCCGCCGGTTTGCGTATTTTTTGATGGTGATCGGCTTTTTTTCCGTGGTCATTCCGTGCGCCCCGCCTCCGCGCCTTGCGCCGCGTCCCGCCGCTGCCGTCCGCCGCCGCGATCTGCGCGCGAGGGGACGATAAGCCGTTTTGATCCGAGGGGGAATAGTTTTGTGCGGTGCAAGCAAACCACCTGCAAGCTGCGCCGCAGATCAGGCCGGACCTCGACGAATTGCCCATGCGCCATGCGCTTTCGAGCGCTTGACCGGCCCGGCGGGGCGGTGCTTCAACAGATGCGCGGCGTCGGCCTTCAGGGCCGGGAACGCGCAACAACACGCCGTCGCACGGGCGGACGCGCAGAGCGGGAGAGGCACATCATGACGAGCGAGATTGTCGTCGTAGGCGCGGCGCGCACGGCGGTGGGATCATTCAACGGCGCATTCGCCAACACGCCGGCCCATGAGCTCGGCGCGGCTGCGGTGAAGGCCGCCATTGAACGCGCGAAGGTGGATCCCGCCGAAGTGGACGAGGTGATCCTCGGCCAGATCCTCGCCGCTGGTCAGGGCCAGAACCCCGCGCGTCAGGCCGCCATGAAAGCGGGCGTGCCGCAGGAGAAAACGGCCTGGAACCTCAATCAGCTTTGTGGCTCGGGCCTGCGCGCGGTGGCGCTCGGCATGCAGCAGATCGCCAACGGCGACGCGCAGATCATCGTCGCCGGCGGGCAGGAATCCATGTCCATGTCGCAGCATTGCGCGCACATGCGCTCGGGCACGAAAATGGGCGACATGCGCATGATGGACTCCATGCTGCGCGACGGCCTCATCGACGCCTTCCACGGCTATCACATGGGCGTCACGGCGGAGAACGTGGCGGCGCGCTGGCAGATCAGCCGCGACGAGCAGGACCGCTTCGCCCTCGCCTCCCAGAACAAGGCGGAGGCGGCCCAGAAGGCCGGCAAGTTCAAGGATGAAATCGCGTCCTTCACCGTCCAGACCCGCAAGGGCGACGTGGTGGTGGATCAGGACGAATACATCCGCCACGGCGCGACGCTGGAAAGCATGCAGAAACTCAAGCCCGCCTTCAACAAGGAGGGCACGGTGACCGCGGCCAACGCGTCCGGCATCAACGACGGCGCCGCCGCCGTGGTGCTGATGACGGCGGCGGAAGCCAGCCGCCGCGGCCTGACGCCCATGGCGCGCATCGCCTCATGGGCGACGGCTGGCGTCGATCCGGCCGTCATGGGCTCAGGCCCCATTCCCGCCTCGCGCAAGGCGCTGGAGAAAGCGGGCTGGAAGGTGAAAGACCTCGACCTCGTGGAGGCCAACGAGGCCTTCGCCGCGCAGGCCATCGCCGTCAACAAGGACATGGGCTGGGATCCGGCCATCGTGAACGTCAACGGCGGCGCCATCGCCATCGGCCATCCCATCGGCGCATCCGGCGCGCGCGTGTTCAACACGCTTCTGTTCGAAATGCAGCGCCGCGGCGCGAAGAAAGGCCTCGCCACGCTGTGCATCGGCGGCGGCATGGGCATCGCCATGTGCGTGGAGCGCTAAGGCGCGACGCGAACGCACGACGCGGGCGCGAGCGGCGAAGGCCGCCGCGCCGTGACGATCACAGAGGGAGGACGCCATGGCGAAAGTCGCAGTCGTAACGGGAGGCACGCGCGGCATCGGCGCGGCCATCTCCAAAACCCTGAAGGCCGCAGGCTACAAGGTCGCCGCCAATTACGCGGGCAATGACGAGGCGGCCCAGAAGTTCAAGGCGGAGACCGGCATTCCGGTCTATAAGTGGGACGTGTCGAGCTATGAGGCCTGCGCCGAGGGGCTTGCGCGCGTGGAGGCGGAGATCGGCCCCGTCGACGTGCTAGTGAACAACGCCGGCATCACGCGCGACGGCTTCTTCCACAAGATGACGCCCGACCAATGGCGCGCCGTCGTCGACACCAATCTGAATTCGCTGTTCAACATGTGCCGCCCGGTGATCGAGGGCATGCGCAACCGCAATTTCGGGCGCATCATCTGCATCTCGTCCATCAACGGCCAGAAGGGACAGGCGGGGCAGGCCAATTATTCCGCCGCCAAGGCGGGCGAGATCGGCTTCGTGAAGGCGCTCGCACAGGAGAACGCCAGCAAGGGCGTGACGGTGAACGCCATCGCGCCGGGCTATATCGGCACGGAAATGGTGCGCGCCATTCCCGCCGACGTGCTGGAGAAGCGAATCCTGCCGCAGATCCCCGTGGGCCGGCTCGGCGAGCCGGAGGAGATCGCGCGCTGCGTCCTGTTCCTGGCGGGCGACGACGCTGGCTTCATCACCGGCTCGACCCTGGCCGCGAACGGCGGGCAATACATGGTCTAGGCCGCGAGTCCTCGACCCTTAAGCGCGGCATTCGCCCGACTGGGGAAGCGGCGCGTTAACCTTTGAAGGCGGGCGACGCCCGGACACGGGCCGAATCTTTTGATTCGGGCCCGTTTTCGTGCTATACAATTTTTAATAGTCGCTAACGCCGGCCAAAAACCACCGCTCCGCGTCGCTCCGGGCATCCGGGGCTGTTTTTTTAGGCGCCGGAGCGCGCAGACTGGCCACTCCAGACCGGCCAAGGCCCAGCCTTCGCTCAGGCGGGGAGCCGGGACGGCGGGCGCAGCGGCTGGGGACGACCGTGACGGTCAGGCCCCAAGCGGGCGCCGCAAGCGCCCGAAGGGTCCGCCCTCCCAGCGGGCGAAAGGAGTGCCGAGTATGTCAGCGCCGAAGAAGAACGCCCGTTCCACTGGCGCCGGGTCCTCCCGGAGCGCCAAGCCGCAGGCCGCCAAGGCCGCGACGACGCGCGCCGACACTCGCCCTAAAGCCACAGCCAAATCCACCGACAAAGGTCCCGCCGTGAAGAGCGCGGCGAAGGCTCCCGCCGCGAAGGCCCCGGCCGGCAAGGCCCCCGCGGCCAAGTCCAATGCCAAGGCGCCCGCTCCCAAGGCGCCCGCTCCCAAGACGCAGGCTCCCAAAGCGCCCGCTCCCAAGACGCCCGTTCCCAAGACGCCCGCTCCCAAAGCGGCTGCCCCCAAAGCGGCTGCCCCCAAAGTGACTGCTCCCAAGACAATCGCCGCTAAAACCGCCGCTGCGAAATCGCCTGCGACGAAAGCCGCCGCGACCAAGTCCGCCGGCAAACCGGCGCCGGCGCCGGCGAAATCCACGAAACCTTCCGGCAAGGCGGACGCGAAGCCGACCGCCAAAGGGGGCTTGAAAGCCAGCGCCGCCCCGGCGACCGCCAAGGCGGCCGTCGCGAAAAACGTCACACCAGTCAGTAAGAATCCAGTGACCGCCAAAACGCCCAGCAAGACCCAAACAGCAAGCGCATCCGCCAAGGCCCCCGCAGCCAAGGCTCCTCAAACCGCGGCCAAGGCGGCGCCCGCGAAGGCGGAGGCCAAATCCTCCGCGAAGCCCGCCGCAAAGGCGCCCGTGACCAAAGCGCCCGTCGCGACCGCTCCGGCGAAGGCGCCTGCGAAGCCTGAGGCCAAGGCCCCGGCCGCCAAGGCGCCTGTCGCGGCTAAACCGGTCGCCTCGAAGCCGGTCGCGAAAGCCGAACCCGCCAAATCTGAATCAGCAAAGCCTGAAGCCGCGAAACCCGCCCCGGCGAAGCCTGCTGCGCCGCCCGCGAAGGCGGCGATTTCTGCAAAGCCCGCGGACGCGAAGCCCGCCCCGGCGAAAACCGCCCCGGCCCAGCCGGCGCCTGCAACTGCGCCCGTGAACAAGCCCGCCGTCGGCAAGCCTGTGGCGAATAAGCCCGCCGCTGCGCCCACAGCCGCCGCCGCGCCGAAGCCGGCCGCTCCTGCGGCGCCCGCTAAGCCAGCCGCGCCCGCGGCGCCGAAAGTCTCCGGCGCCCACCGCACCGGCTTCAAGGCGATGGAGTTCATCGTCTATCCCGCCCATGGCGTGGGCCAGATCACCGCCATCGAGGAGCAGGAGGTCGCGGGCTTCAAGCTGGAGCTCTTCGTCATCAGCTTCGCGAAAGACAAGATGACGCTGAAAGTGCCGCTGCCGAAAGTGCTGTCCGGCGCGATCCGCAAATTGTCTGAGCCCGACGTGGTGAAGAAGGCGCTCGACACCCTCACCGGCCGCGCGCGCATCAAGCGCACCATGTGGTCGCGCCGCGCGCAGGAATATGAGGCGAAGATCAATTCAGGCGATCTCATCGCCATCGCGGAAGTGGTGCGCGACCTCTATCGTTCCGAGGCCCAGCCGGAGCAATCCTATTCCGAGCGTCAGCTTTATGAAGCCGCGCTCGACCGCATGGCGCGCGAGCTCGCCGCCGTGCAGAAACTCACCGATACGGAATCCCTGAAGCTGGTCGAACAGCATCTCGAGCGCGGGCCCAAGCGCGGACCGCGCACGGAGGCTGCGGCCGCCGCCGAAGCGGAGACCGACGGCGACGGAGACGGCGACGGCGACGGGATCGAAGCCGCCGCCTGATCACAGCGCCCGCGCGGATGTTCAAAAAAGCAAAAAGCCCGGCCTGAGCCGGGCTTTTTCATTCGTCGCCGCGCAAGGACGCGTCGGGCGAGATCAGCTGAGAGCGCCGACGCTCGCTTCCGCATGGCGCGTGAGCAGATTGCGCTTCAGCTTATCGAGCGCGCGGCTTTCGATCTGGCGCACGCGCTCTTTCGAAATACCCAGCTCGACCCCCAACGTCTCAAGAGTCTTGGACTCATCCTGCAATTGGCGGGCGCGCAGAATGCGCAATTCACGCTCGGACAGGGTGAGCAACGCCTCGTTGAGCCATTTCAGCCGGCGCTCGCCGTCGATGGCCGCGCTCACCACTTCATCGGCGAGCGGAGTGTCGTCCACCAGAAAATCGCCGCGCTCCGCCGAGGCGCTGTCGTCGTCGCTCACAGGCGCGTTGAGCGAGACGTCCGGGCCGGACAGACGCGCGTTCATGCCCTCGACGTCGGAGACCGACACGCCAAGCGCCATGGCGATCTGCTCATGGGCGACGCGGGAGTTCTGGTCGCCGCGCTGGGCCAGACGCGCGCGCAACCGGCGCAGGTTGAAGAACAGGGACTTCTGCGCCGAGGACGTGCCGCCGCGCACGATGGACCAGTTGCGCAGCACATAGTCCTGAATGGAAGCGCGGATCCACCAGGTCGCATAGGTGGAGAAGCGCACGTCCCGCTCAGGCTCGAACCGGGCGGCCGCCTCCAGCAGGCCGACATGGCCTTCCTGCACGAGGTCAGCGACCGGCAGCCCGTAATGACGGAACCGCATGGCCACAGCCATAACAAGGCGCATATGCGCATGGGCGAGCTGGTGAAGGGCGTCTTCGTCCTCGGCGTCGCGCCAGCGAATCGCGAGTTCACGCTCCTGGCCACGGTCCAGGAACGGCGCCGACATCGCTGACTTCACAAACTGCCGGGAAACCCCCGCCGCCTGTCCCATTGCGACCTCCTGCGATTTTTCCATGTTTACGCGTGCGCCGAAACAACGGATCATGCGTTCGATTTCTTCAACGTTCACAAGGGAAGCGCGCCATGGACCAACGGATTGTCGACCTTTACGACGAATACACCCACAAGCCCCTCGACCGCCGCGTCTTTATGGAACGCCTCGTCGCCTTGACGGGTTCCACCGCGGCCGCGCAGCTTGCGCTCTCAAGCCTCGCGTCGGACTACGCGATCGCGCAAACCATTGCGGAAAACGACCCGCGTATTTCTACGGATCGCATTGAACTTGGCGGTCTGAAGTTTTATCGCGCGCGTCCAAAAGACGTTACGCCGGAAGCCGCGCGCGCGGCCGTGATCGTCATTCATGAAAACCGCGGTCTCAACCCGCATATCGAAGACGTGACGCGCCGCGTGGCGGCGGCGGGCTATCTCGCGCTCGCGCCTGACATGCTCACTCCGCTCGGCGGCACGCCGAAGGATGAAGACGCCGCGCGCGACATGTTCCCCAAGCTCGATCTCGCCAAGGCCGCTGATCAGCTCGCGGGGGTCGTCGAGCAATTGAAGAAGTCAAACCCGCCGAAGAAAGTCGGCTCCGTCGGCTTCTGCTGGGGCGGCGGCATGGTCAACATGCTCGCCGTCGCGGCGCCGGGCCTTGACGCGGGCGTCGTCTATTACGGCGCGCCGCCCAAGGGCGACGTGGCGCGCATCAACGCTGCGCTCATCATGCATTACGCATCGCTCGACAAGCGCATCAACGACATGGTCCCGCCCTATGAAGAGGCGCTGAAGAAGGCCGGCAAGTCCTTCCAGTCCTATATGTATGAAGGCGTGAACCACGCGTTCAACAACGACACGGGCGGCGAGCGTTACAACAAGGCGGCGGCGGATCTCGCCTGGAGCCGCACGCTCGCGTTCTTCAAAGAGAAGCTCGCCTGAACGGCGAGCGCCTTCTCACTCGATCACGATCTTATAGCGACGGCCCGCCTCAAGCGGGCCGTTTCTGCGCAGGCCGTTGAGCAGCATGAACAGATCATGCGCGCGCTCCGAGACGGCCATGCGCTCCGCCATGGTCTGCGTGGTGTCGCCCTTGCGCGCCGCAACGACAGCAAGGCGCAAAGGCTTCAGGCTCTCCGCCTCGCGCGCCGGCAGACGACGGAAGGAGTTGATCGAGGCGAGATAGCGTTTGTCCGCCTCCGGCCCCATGGCACGGCTCGCGAAGATCATCCGGTAGACGTCGCCGCCATGGCGCACCGCCGCCACGCGGAAACGCCATTCAGGCCCCGCCGCCGTGGCCAATGCGGCGGGCGAACCATTCACGTTCGCGCTTGTCACGGAGGCGGCGTCGAGCCCTTCGATCCAGCCCGTGCGCATGTAATCCTCAAGCGACGCGTCCTGCGTCGTGCGCACGCTGTCGAGCCGCAACGCTTCATCGCCGTTGGAGCCGACGCCGATCACCGCATTGGCGCTGTTCTCAAGCGTGAAGCCTTCCGGCGCGACGAAAGAGAAACCCAGTTTGCCGTGCAGATAGCGGCGGCCCTGCACGACGCCTTCCTTAGGATCGTCGCCGAAATCAATGCCGTTGATCGCGGAGAGATAGGCGTCGCGCCCGTCTTCGCCCACGCCCGGCGGACCGATCTCGCGCGCGGCGGCGATGGCGCGGCTCACGCGCTCAGGGGTCGAGGGATGGCTCGACATAATATCGGGCTCATCCGCGCCGCGACCTGACAATCCCGCGCGCATGGAGCCGGAACGTCCGAGCGATTCCAGAAAGCGCGCGGCGCCGTACGGATCGAGCCCCGCGCGCGCGATGGTGGCGACGCCAATCTGATCGGCCTCGACTTCTTGCCGGCGCGAGAAACTGGCGAGCGAGAGTTTTTCAATCGCCTCCACTTCTTCGCTGCGCCGCGCGCTTTGCACGATCTGCGCGACGCGCTGGCGCAGATGCGCAGTGCGCGCCGCCTCCTCGCGTTGCGAGGCGTGGCGCGCCGTGACATGGGCGATCTCATGGGCCATGACGGCGGCGACTTCCGCGGAATCATTGGCGAGCGCGAGCAGGCCGCGCGTCACATAGAGATTGCCCGAGGGCAGCGCGAAGGCGTTGACAGCCGGCGCGTTGAGAATGGTGACGCGATAGGCCTTGCCGCCAGTCTCCTCGGTCTTTGCGAGGCGCGCGAGCAGATCGTTGAGCAAGGCTTCGGCCGCAGGCGCGCGATATTCGCCGCCGAAGGCCGCCACGAGCTTGCGATGTTCGGGCGAGCCTTGCGTCGCCGACGCGTCCGCCGCCGCTGGCTCCGGCGCGCCCATCAGCAAGGCGCTGCGGCCGGGATCGAGGCTGTTGCAGCCGGCGAGCGCGAACGCGAACAGGCACAGCGCCGCGGCGGACGCGCCCCTGCGCCTCCGCTCCGCTCTCGCTTTCCTGCAACCGCCGCTCACTGACGCCACCTGAAGCCCCAAACCCGCCGTGCTTTCCGCGCCCAATGCGCCGAACATGTGGCGGACCCGCCGCCCGCGCGCATTGTGCTGCGCGAGCGTGCAGGAATTGTAAACGCGCGTTTACCGCGCCGCTTGCCCCGCCGCCACTTCGATCCCCTCGACCGCGCCCGGCAGAAAACGCGGGCCTGCGGGCCGCATCTCCACCATGCCGCGCGCCCGCACGAGCCGGCCGGCCCATGCGGAGGGCGGGCGGCCCGCCCGCTCCAAAGCCCGCGCCTGCTGGCGGGTGAGCACGAGGGCGGGATCGCCGCGCCCGCCGAAATTCACGTAAACGCGCCCACGGCTCTCACGCACGCTGACGACCCGCCCTTCCACGAGCGCGACCTGACCGGCCCGTCCCGCGAAGGCCGCCGCATCGGACCCCGGCAAAACCGCCTGCGCCGGGTCGGCCCAAAGGCCGCGCTGATCGGCGCGCGCCCGCGCCTCCGCCGCCAGAAGCGCGGCGAGACAAGGCGGCGCAGGGCCGGCCGGATCGACCCGCGCATGCCCCGCCTCCACCAGCGCCTGCGCCAGAGAGGGCAGGCCCCCGGCCTCCGGCCCGGCGAGAAAGAGCGTCCCAGCCGTCCGGCCCCAGCGGTCCGGCTCGGGCCATGAGGACCGCCACTCCGCAGGCGCGCCGATGATCCATTGCGCGAGATCGGCCGCTGCCTCGGCGGCGCGCGCAGGGTCGGCCCCGCGCGGACGGCTCGTCTCAAGCCCGGCGAGCCGCGCGATGCGCCCATCGGCGAAGACGATCTCCAGATCGCCCGTCACGCGCAGGACGGAGACAGGCTCGCCCGGCCCCGTGCGGCAGGGATCGGCGCGCGCGGGGCGCAGCCAGGTCGCCGCAGCGAGAACGGCGAGCGCCGCGCAGGCGAAAAGCCTCGCCTTTCCATTCGGGCGCGTTGTGTTAAACAATTCGCGCTCCAGCGATGGCGTCGGTCCCGTAGCTCAGCAGGATAGAGCAGCGGTTTCCTAAACCGAAGGTCACAGGTTCGACTCCTGTCGGGACCGCCACCGCGCTTGCGCGAACCCGACGATTAAGCCTCACGCCGCGCGACGACGGACCTGTCATGAAACACGACGACGACGCCCCCGCAGCCCTTCGTCAGTCCGCGCCCGGCGCCGGACAGAGCGACGCGCGCGCCCCCTCGCCCTGCGTGAAAATCTGCACCCTCGATCCGACAGGCGCCTTCTGCATCGGCTGCGGACGCACGCCCGCTGAAATCTTCGCCGCCGGCGCCCATCTGGAGCGGCGCGCCGCGCGCTGAACCCGCGGAGCGGACGCGCCGTCTCATTCGAGCAGACGCGCGCCCGCCGCGCAAGCCCAGCTCACGCCGGATGCGCCGGCCCGCCCGCTTGTCCCTGCCGGCGCCCCTCGCTATCGTGCGCCGCGAAAACGTTGGGAGGACGCGGGCGCATGGCTCACGCAAACGACGCGAGGGGCGGGAACGCCGGCGCGCAGACTTGCCTTGTCGGCGGCGTCGCGCTGGAGCGTCCCTTCCACATCCGCCGCCTTGGTCATTTCGGCATGGACGTCGCCGACGTGGAGGCGAGCCGCGCGTTCTATACGCAGAACTTCGGGTTCCGCGTCGCCGATCCCATCGACTTTGGCCCGCGCCTGCCGGCGGAAGAGCGCGCGAATTTTCCGCAAACCACCGGCTATTTCATGCGCCATGGCGCCGATCACCATTCCCTCGTGATCTTTCCGCGCCCGCTGCGCATGCGCCTTCTGCCCCATTACAACACGCGCACGACCATCAACCAGATCACCTGGCAGGTGGGCTCCCTGCGCGAAGTGGTCGATGGTTTCGCATGGCTCGGCGAACGCGGCGTGAAGATCGCGCGCTCAGGCCGCGACAATCCCGGCTCCAACTGGCACGCCTATCCGCTCGATCCCGATGGGCACACGAATGAAATCTACTACGGCATCGAGCAGATCGGCTGGGATCAGCTGAGCAAGCCCAAAGGGATGCACCGGCGCGACTATCATACGACGCCGACGCTCCCGCATCGCTCCGAATACGCGGAAGTGATGGAAGGCTATGCGCAAGGCGTCAACGTGACGACGGGCACGCGCGGCGAGGAATCCCTGCCTGAGGCCTGCGAGGTCGGCGGCGTTCTGCTCGGCCGGCCCTTCAAGGTGACGAAGATCGGTCCCGTGCGCATTTTCGTGGAGGACGTGGACGCCTCCGCCGCTTTCTACATGCGCGACATGGGCCTGCGCCTCACCGAAGAAGTGGTGTGGAATGGTCATCGCTGCCTGTTCCTGCGCGCCAACAACGAACATCATTCGCTTGCGCTCTATCCGCTCGCCTTGCGCGCGGAGCTTGGATTGAAGGCGGAGACGACGCTCTTCTCCATCGGAATGCAGGTGAGCGACTACCAGCAATTGAAGGACGCCCTCGCCTTTCTCGCGCAGCGCAAGACGCAGATCCGCAAACTGCCGCCGGAGCTCTTCCCCGGCGTCGACTATACGGCCTTCGCGGTCGATCCCGACGGCCATCTCGTGCAGCTCTATTACTACATGGAGACCATCGGCTGGGACGGGCGCCCGCGCCCCGCCGCCGCCCGTCCGAAGATCGACAACGACGCCTGGCCCGAGTATGTCGAAGCCCAGAGCGACGCGTTCTGCGGCGAGACCTTCATGGGGCCTTGGAGCTGACGCGACGGCCCGCTTTCGCCTTTCAACCACCAACCAGCAAGCAAGTAAGGAAGACAGCATGAAATTCCTCACCTACAAGGACGGCGCGAACCTGCGCGTGGGCGCGCTCGACGATGCGCGCGGCGTGCTCGATCTCGTGAAGGCCGCGAAGACCCTGCTCGGCAAGGATCTGCCGGCGAGCCTGCGCGGAATCATCGAAGGCGGCGACGCGGCGCTGGCTCTCGCGCGCGAGGCGCTGAAAGCGGCGCAGGGCAAGCCCGACGGCCTGTTCACGCCCGCCGACAAGGTGAAAGTGGCGACGCCCCTGCCGGACGCGCGCAAGAACGTGTTCTGCGTCGGCCGCAATTACAAGGCGCACATTGAAGAGATGGCCGCCTCGTTCGGCCGCGCGGTGGATTATCCCAAGGCGCCGGAATTTTTCTCCAAGCCGCCCACCACCATCGTCGGCCATGAGGACGGCGTCGAGCGCCACACCGAACACACCGAGAAGCTCGATTACGAAGTCGAGCTCGCCGTCGTGATCGGCAAGAAGGGCCGCAACATCAAGGAAGGCGAATACGAAAATTACGTGTTCGGCTACACGGTGGTGAACGACATCACCGCCCGCGACGCCCAGCGTCTGCACGGTCAGTTCTTCAAGGGCAAGAGCTTCGACACCTTCTGCCCCATCGGCCCCTATGTCGTCACGAAAGACGAGTTCGGCCAACCCGGCGGCCATCGCCTCACGCTGACGGTGAACGGCAAGATCCGGCAGGATTCGAACACGTCCGATCTTTACTTCGGCGTGCCCAAGATCATCGAGAGCCTCTCGGCCGCGCTCACCCTTGAGCCCGGCGACGTCATCGCCACCGGCACGCCGTCGGGCGTCGCAGCCGGCATGAAGGAGCCCGTCTGGCTGCAGAAGGGCGACGTCGTGGAGGCCTATGTGGAAGGCGTCGGCGTTCTGCGCAACACGATCGTCTGATCGCGCTTTGACGTTTTGATGCAACCGGCCCGTCGCGCCCCGCGCGGCGGGCTTTTTCTTGTCGCTAGCCCTTGAAGATCAGGCGCAGGACGTCGCAGGCGCCGCAATCGGTCACCGGCACGCCGCGAAACGCGCCGCCGAATTCGGGATAGAGCGCGCGCGGCAAATGGATTTGCGAAAGCCGCGCGTCGCGGCTTTGCGCCAGCGCGATGGCGCTGTCGATCAGCGAGGCCAGAGCCTCGCGCCGTTGCGGCCATTCGGTGAGCGTAAGCGCGCTCACGCCCGCGCAGGGCAGAAGCGCGCGCAACATTTGCTCGAATTCGCCAGACGACATCAGCCTCGCTCCTTTTTGCGCAGGCTCAGCTGCGCCCCGACCCCGCCAAAGCTGGCTTTGCGATTGCGTTTCTCCGCGTCAGCGCTGGCCTTGCCAGAGCGCGCCGGACGCGGGACCGCGATAGGCCTGCGCCGGCAGATGGGGGTTGAGCCGCGCCGGCGCCGCAACGGATGGCGCGGCTGCGCCCCCCGGCGCGGCGGCGACCGGCGCCATGTAGCGCGGACCTGTGGGCTGGCCCTGTCCCCACAAGGGCGCGGGCGGCGCGGGCGGCTCGCTCGCCCGCTCGGGCTCGCGCTCAGCGGGCTTGCGCGCGGCGCGCACGGGCTGCGGTCTGGGCTGCGGCTTGGGCTTTGCGCGCGGCGCCGGCTTCGCCCCGACGCGCGACGGACGCGGCGCGGCGGCGACAGACGCGGACGGCGGCGGGCCAAGCGCGGATTCCAGCGTGCGGCCCACCGGCATGAGATCGGCGACGGGCCGGCCTTCAGGCGCGAGCGGCGCATAGCCGCCGGGCTCGCCCACGAAGTTGCGGCGATCCATCTGCACGATGCGCTGAAGCGACTCGCCGGTTCCCGTGGCCAGCCCCTCGATGGCGGACACCAGCTGATCGACGGTGGCGTCGGTGCGGCACAGGCGGATGCGCACGGAGGCGGGCGTGTTCGCGGCGAACAGCGCGCCCATGCGGCCGAAGCCTCCGCCGCGCGCCGGCCAGACTTCGCGCGCATCCTCGATCCATTGCCAGGCGAAAGCGCAACGCGCGCCGTCGCCGCGCCGGCCGACCGCGACGCCGAACGGACCAAGCGCGTTCGACAAGGGACGCGTGACGATATGCATCGACATGTTCGGGAAACGGCCGATGATTTCGCCGCGTACGCCGCGCTCCGAAGGCGGGCCCATCTGCAAGAGGCCGGGCCCCGTGCCCTGCACGGCGTCCTGCGTGCGCACGCTCACCTCGATCACGTTCTCCCCATACTGATCGCCGCGCAGCACGATGTCCTGCCGCGTGCCATTGGCGAAATGGCGCTCGCGCACGCGCATCACCGCCCCGGCCTCCGGCGGCAACATCATGAGCGCGTCGGCGAAACCCTCCTCCGCCGCCGGCGCGACGACGACAGGCGCGAGCGGGGCGGCGACGACGGGCTTCAAAGGCGCAGGCGGCGCCAGCGGACGATCGACAGACCCCGTGGGCAGATAATCGACCTCCGGCCCCGCGCAGCCGGCGAGCGGCAGAACGAACGGCAAAGCGAGCGCAAGACAGAGCATGGGCTTCATCTCAACGTCCCTCCTCCTCCGCATCCGATGCAGCAGGCGCGACCGGAGGCGGCGCAAGATTCGTTTCAGGATTTTCGGCGAGGTCTTTCGCGGGCTCCGGCGCAGCCTGCGCATCGACCGCCGCCGCGATCTCTCCGACAGGCTCGACGCCCGCGTCCTCTGATGCGCGCCGTTCGGACGCAAGCAGTTCGGAAGCAAGCAGTTCGGAAGCAAGCGCCGGCGGGCCTGACGGGGCAAGCCGCGCCGTGCGCTCGGCGAGGCGGCGCCCAAGGCTCGCCTCGTCCTCCTCGCTCATGTTCTCAAGCGAGCCGCGCAGGTCCGCGCCCGCTTCCGCAGGCGCAGGAAACTGCTCCGGCGCAGGCAATGGGAGCGCCGGCGCGAAGGCCTCATCCTCGAAGATGAGCGCGTCGTCGTCATCGTCCACCGGCGCGATGGAGCCGGTGGGATTGGGATCGACCTCGACGCCCGCGAAGGAGGGCCGCAGCGACGCGCCCGGCGCGTTCTCGTCCTCGCCCAGCTCAGCGGAGCGGAACCAGCCCGGCGTCGCGGTGCGCAGGCTGTTGGGACTCGGCACACGGCTCACGCCCGCCACATGGGCCGCGAGCGCATAGGGATTCTCAAGCCCCGCGCCGCCGACCTGATTGGCGCGCGTGCCGTTCGTCTGTTCGTTGGCCCATGCGGTGCCGACGGGTGCCTTCTGCGCGCCATGCGGCGCATCAGGCGTCTGCTGGCCGTTGCCCGCAGGCAGAAGCGCGAAGCCCCAGCGCTCATAGGGCATGGAGGCTACGCCCGGCACGCGACGCGCGAGCAATTGCTGCGGCTGCGTCCATGGCTCGGGCGTGAAAGGCGCAGCGGCCGCAAACGCGGATTGCGCGCCGGGCGCAGGCCGCCCCGCAAGCTTGCCGGACGAGGCGAAGCGCAGGGGATTTTCAGCATCCACCGCGAGCGGGAACTCATTGCGCGCGAATTTCGGCATGCGGTCCTGCCCCGGCGCCATGGGCTGGGCGCCATAGCCCGCGAACGCCCCGCCGCGCGCGGCCTCGGCGCCATAAGCAACCGCAAGCCCGCCCGCCGCCGGCGACGCGCCCCAGCCGGGATGACGCGACGCGGACGGGCCTGCGGCCACCGGCAAGGGGGGCGCAAAGGCGGCGGGCGGAGGCGCGGGCAAGGCGGCGCCGCTGGCCTGCGCGCCGCGCCGCGGACCTGAGCCCGCGGCGAGAAGATCACACGCAGAGGGCGGGCGCACATAGCCGTCTGGAAAAACGATCTCCACCACTTTGGGAAACAGCCCGTCATAGCGGTTGACGAGATCGAACAATTCCTTCTGCCGCTTCGTGCGCCGGGCGCTCAGCGCAAGGCCCGTGACCGTCGCCTCTTTCGGATACCACGCGACCGCGCGCTGGAACCATTCGTAAGCGACTTCGAACTGGCAGGTGTTGTAGGCGTACCAGGCGAGCGCCTGCGCGCCTTCGCCGGAGGCGAGATCCAGCGTCACCTGCGCATAGCGGCGCAGGCGCTCGGGCTCCACCATCGGCGGCACGGCGCGGGTGAGCTCGCGCTCCACCACGTCGATGAAGAGAATGGCGTTGTTGACGAGCGGTTCGCGCCAGGCGAAGGCGACCTCCTCAGCCTCAAGGTTCATGCCCAGCTCGCGCAACGAATGGGCGAGGCCGTGGGCGATCATCGCGTCGCCGCCGCGCTCCAGCGCGAGCTTGAACCATTCGAGCGCGTCGCGGAACGCCTTCGTCTTGTAATGATGCCAGGCGACAAGGCCCGCCTGATTGGCGTCCTGCACGCCGCGCGCGTAATCCTCAAAGCGGCGGAACTCCGCCTCGGGCACAGGCTGGGGCCGCTCGTCGTGCAGAAAGGCGGAGATGCGCGCGCGGGTGATGTCGGACGCAATCGCGTCGAACTCGCTGCGCCCCAATCCATCGCGCCGGCCCATGGCGATGAGCGGCTCCACGTCGGTGATGCGCAGATTATCCATCGCCTTGTGAATCGTCGCGAGGCGGTCGCGGGGATCATTGGCGCTGAGCAGGATGTCGCGATAGATCGCCACGGCGTCGGCGGTCTTCTTCATGCGCGCATTCACTTCCGCGACCGTCCAGCGCAGATCGACGTCGCCCTGATCGCCGAGCCCCTGTTCGCGCACCGTCGCGATCACATCGTCGAGCCGGCCCTGCCGCCACAGATCGAGAATGCGCAGGCGCAGGCTCTTCGCCTCCATCTTGCGCACGAGTTCCGCGGACGGCTTCCAGCCGGGCTCCGCGCGCTCGCGCGCAGCGATGGCGAGCTTCAGATCCTCCATCTTTTCGGCGCCGAACAAATCCCACAGGGCCTGTTCGTCTTCGCCCGAGGGCGCAACGGGCTCATAAAGATTTTCCGGCGGGCGCCAGTAAGGATGCAGCCGCTTGAGCCGCGCGATCTCCGTCTCCACCCGCGCCTTCTGGCCCGAGCCTGCGTAATAGCGCAGCGCCGTCTCATCCGGCCCCGCGCCGTCGAGCTCCACCGGCTGCACGCCGACGCCCGCCGCAGGCGCGCGCGGCGCAGGCGCGGAGGCCGACGGCGCATTGGCCCGCACGCTTGATGCGGGAGCGGACGGCGCGTCAATGATGAAGCCAGATTGCGCGCGCCTGCGCCACGCTCAGGGCGGCGAGACATGTCGTCAGCAAAAGCGCGCGCCGCACGCGCGGCGGCGCGGAGAGGCTCATCCTTTGGCGCATGACTGATACCTGAGATTGGCGGCTGCGACGGCGAGCAGATGCAGCGTCGCAGGATAGTAATGCTCCGTCTCGCTCGCCGTGCGGAAGTCCGGCCCCACAGGCGTGCGGTCGATGACGCAGGCGAGCAGAGCAGCGAGGCTCGCGTAACCGCGTTCGCTGAGCCGCTCCACCTCGCGCCCTGTTTTCACGTCGATGGTGGCGAGGGCGCGCCGGCTCGTCGACCATGCGTGAAACGCGCGATAATGCTCCCAGTCGCCAAGCCCCGCGAAGGCGAGATAGAGCGGAATGCGGATCGCGTTGTAGGAGAATTGCGGCGGGAAACCATCCGCCGGACGCGGCGCGCCGTCGCGCAGCGAAATCCAGTCGCTCGGCAATTCAGAAGGCCCAAAACGCGCCGCGCGAATCTGATCAAGCCCCGTGCGCATCAGACCGGGCCAGTCGATCTCCGGCGCGACGACGCCCAGCCGCCCGAAGGCGGGGAAGACGTAATAAGACAGGTTCACGACCGGCCCGTCAGGCCGCTCCTCCGCCGAAAAGCCCGCAACGCCCGGCAGAAGCAGCGCGCCCTGACCCGTCTTGAAGAGCGCGAGCTTGCGTCCGATCTCCACTGCGATGCGACGGCCCGCCGCGCGATGCGACGCGTCCGCCCAGAATTCCGCCGCCTCCGCCAGCGCCCAGGCGATGAGAATGTCGCCGTCGGTGGCGTTGTTCATGTCCGACACGGCGGGCCGCTGGCCCGGCTCCCAGCGCCATGCGACGAGCTGATCATCGCGCACCATGAGGTTCGCGCGCGTCCAGCCCCACAGGCGCTCAAAGGCCATGCGGTCATTGGCCGCCACAGCGAGCAACATGCCGTAGCCCTGCCCCTCGCTGTGGCTGATGAAGCCGTTGGCGCTGTCCACCACGCGGCCTGACGGCGTGATGAAGCGCCGCTTGTACTGCGCCCATAATTGCGGCGCGGCGAGCGCGCCGCCAAGCGGCAACGCGCGTCCGTCGAGCTTGACGACGCGCGGCGCCGAAGCCTCCGCAAGGGGCTGTGCAGGCGGCTGCGCAAGGGGTTGCATGGCCGCTGGGCTCTGCGCTTGCGACGCGCTGGCGCCCATCGTCAGCGCCAGAACCAATCCGCTCATGCGCAGCAAGACGCGCAGACTCATTGCCGCCTCCCCACATTGCGCACGAAAGCCGTCGTCGCCGCGGCGAGGCCGACGCAGATGAGCAGCGCCAGCGCCACATAGATCTGGCTGTTGAGCGAGAACCATCCCGCCGCGATCAGTCGCGCGTTCTGCAAGGAGAAGGGCTGCGTGCCGATGAGCCGCGGATCGCCCGCCTGCATCGTCACCACCTGCGCGTCCGACATATTGAGCGCGGCCACGCGTCCGCCGATCTGGCGCCACACGCGCGGATCGACGAGACAGGCGACGGAATGGGAGAGCGTCACGGCGTCGGGCGCGGTCACGAGCGTCGTGACGTTCGAGGGCTCGTCGCCGTCGATGGTCTGGGCGATGACAAGCGAGGCCTGACGGGTGAGGGTCGGCGCCTCAAGCGGACGGTCGAACAAAGCAAGCGCGCGCTCGCGCACGCCCGCGACCCATTCGCCCGCATAGACGAAGGGCGATTGCACCGCATAGGCGACGCGCGCCAAAAGCCCGGTCTGCGAGCGCAAAGTGCTGCTCCACTCCTCATAGAGATCGCGTGGCGGCGGCGTCTCCGAGGAGCCGACGGCGCTCTGGTCGAGCGTGAGGGCGGCGCGCCGCTCGGCGTTGCTGAATCCGCCTGCGGGCGTCGGCAAATGACAGGTCGCGGGAAAATTGCGCTGCAAGACGAGCCGGTGCCGCGCCTGCCGCTCGAAACGCGACAGCGTCTCAGGCGCGTCGGCGAAGGCCGCATCGTTACGATCCGGCCAGATGGCCGACAATTGCTCCCCGGAGAGCCCGACATTGCGCATCATCTCAGGCGAAAGCGCATTAGCGGGCGCGACGACGAGCGCCGGGCCTTCGCCTGCGCCGGGCTCGGCGAGCGAGAGCTTGAAATCAATCGGGCGGCCGGCGGCGATCGCAAGATGGGCGGCGAGCGTCGCCGCCGCCGAGACGGTTTCACGCGAGGGCGCAAGCACCGAGAGCACGGGCCGCGCCTGCCCATGGCTGAAGGGAAAGGCGCCCGTCGCGGTCACCGCGAGGTCGGGCATGCGCGCGATGCGCGCCAGACGCGGAATCTCGATCTCCGTGTCATCGAGGAAAAGGAATCGCTTGGCGCCGGAAATGGCGGCGAGCGGGTCGCAGGCCGCGTCGCTCTCGGCGGGCAGATGCGCCTCGATCTCGATGCGGTTGAGCCCCGGCTGCATGCTGCCCAGCGGCAGTGGCATGGGATTATGCTTGAACGTTTCGCCGCTCGCTTTCGCGAGTTTAAAGCTCACCGCATTGCGCCCGTTCACGCTGACGATGATCTGCGCGCCGCGCGCAAGCCCCGGCGCATAGCCGCCCGCCACGTCTACGAAAGCCTTGGCGTAATCAGCCGGATAAAAATCCGGCGGCATGACGACGTTGAAACCCGCGCGGAACAGTCGGCCGCTGAATTCAAGACTCGAGAAGCCGAGATCGCGCAGTTTCACGCGCTCGCCGCCGTTGAGGCGATAGCCGGGAAAGGCCGCCGCCGCGCGCAGGCCCTCGGGCGAGCCCTTGGTCACGACGGCCACGGCGAATTGCTGCAAGGCCTCGTCCACCTCCGCATCGTCGCGGCCCGTGACGACGACCGTAGTGCGCCGGCCTTCCGCCATGGGCGCGACGAGCACGCGCGGCCCCAGCACCGAGCCGACGGCGAGGCCGCCGAGTTGCGGGGCGATCTGCGCGATGGGGCCGATCGCGAGATTGAGGCCGAAATCCCCCTGCGCCATGGGGCCGAAATCCACCACGGGCTGGGCGAACCGGCCGGCGAGGGAAATCATCTGCACCGCGCGCACGATGCGCTCCACGGCGCCCGTGGAGGCGCGCTCGGGCGCAATGGCGCGAATGGGCAGCGCGCCCTGTTCGTTCACCGGCAGAGCGGCGAGATCGGCGATGGTCTGCACGCCGGATTCCGCGCGCGACAATTCGAGGCCCGTCTGCGTGGGGTCGATCTGCGTCCATAATTCATAAGTCGCCTTAAGCGAGCAATCGACGCGATGGCGCTGTTCGGCGGAAATGCGGATGGCGTTGAAGCCGGGCTTCATCAGGCCAGGCGGCACGTCAAAGCGCGCCGTGCGCACGCCGCGCGTGCCGATGATTTTGACCTGCCCCACCGGCTTGTCGTTGATGCTGAGCGTGAGGCGCGAGGCCTCCGGCATGATGGAGATGGCCGCGAGATAACCGATGCGGAAGGAGAGCTTGCGCCGGCTCTGCGCCTCCGTGAGATACATAGGCCATTCGGATTGGCCGATCTCCCCCGTCAGACGGAAGCCCTGCACGTTATTGGTGAGATGGCGCATGAACGCGTCGGAGGCGACGCGATCAGACCCGCCCGTCTCCGCGAGCGGGATCGCAGCCTGAACCGGCGGCCCGGCCTGCGTCTGAACAGGCGCCTGACCCTGAGCGAGCGCGGCGGGAGCCAGCGCCGCGAAAGCCAGCGCCACGCCCAGAGCGGGCGGAAGAAGTCGTTGCGAGAGAGCGCGAAGTTTCACCACGTCAGGCCGCTCCCGATTGGCCGCTCGGGCGCTCGTCGGCGGCCGCGCGCACGCGCATGAGCGCAAGCAGGCGGCGAAGCCACAGGGTCGAGACTTGCGGGACGGACTCTCCCGCCGCCTCGCCGGAGCGCGCCTTGCGCATCGCATAGGAGAAGGCGCGCACGGGCTCGCTCACGCCCCAATAGATGAACTGGGCGAGGCCGAGCAGCATGTTCTTGTGACGCCGCCGGCTGATGAGGAAGCGCGGAAGCGCATCGGAATCGGCGTACATGAGATCGGCGTGGACGTAATGGTCGCGCCCCTGCAATGGGCCGAATTCGAATCCATAGACGGTGCGGCCGCGATGGGTCGTCACATGACGGAAGTTCACCGGCAGGGGCTCGTTGCGCGCAACGATCACGCCCTGCGGCTCGATGGTGAGGAGGGCTTCGTCGATCTTGAACGCCTCCGGGAGCGCGCCCTCCACGACGATCCCAACGCCGCCCGCCGACACGTCGACGATGCGCACGGGAACCGCCATGCCGCCCGCATGCAGGAAGCCCTCGCGATCGATCCCAAGCCGCGGGTGGCGATCAGGCTGCGCGCGTTCAGCCACAGCGCCCAGAGCCGCGCCGGCGATGAGCAGGTTGAATGTGTTCCACAGGCCCACGACCAGCATCAGCTCCGCGACGCCCGGCTCGTTGAAATAGCGCCAGGCGGCCACGCCGCTGCCCAGAGCCAGAAGGCCGAAGATCGCGAAGAACGGCCAGGACAATTCCGACAGATGATCGTTGTCGAGCGTCAGCCCCTTGGCGGTGACGTTGAACGTCGGCTTGCGCGGATTGGCGACGACGGAGACGATGGCCTTGGCGAGGAACACGCCCTGCAGATATTCGTAAAGCTCGGATACGAGCGGCCAGCGCACGCAGCCGTAGAGATAGTTCTGCATCATCAGGTTCACGACCATATAGGTCAGCGTGTAGGCGATGGCCTCATCGAGGTTGGAGACGAAGACCTTCACGTCAAACAGGATGAACAGCAGCGGCGAGAGCATGAAGGCGAGCCGCGGCAGCGCGAAGAACCAATAGGTCATGCTCGACAGATAGGCGACGCGCTGAATGAAGCTGAGGCCCGTCTTGAGCGCCGGGTTCTTCAGAATGAGGATCTGGAACATCCCCTGACACCACCGCGAACGCTGGCCGATGAAGGAGGCGAACGTCTCCGGCTGAAGGCCCGCGATGAGCGGCTTGTCCACGAACACGCTCGTCCAGCCCTGCGAATAAAGATCGAGCGCGGTCTCGCAATCCTCCGTGATGGTGATGCCGGAAAATCCGCCCACGGTCTCAAGCGCGCTGCGGCGCAGGAGCGCGGCCGAGCCGCAGAAGAACGACCCGTTCCATTTGTCGAGCCCGCATTGGGTGACGGAATAGAACATCTCGTTCTCAGACGGCATCTGGTGGAACGTGCGCAGATTCTTCTCAATCGGATCAGGATTGAGGAAGACGTGCGGCGTCTGCACGAGAAAGCATTTCGGATCGCGCTTGAAATATCCTACGGTCTCGCGCAGGAAAGCGCGGAACGGCGCATGGTCGGCGTCGAACACCACCACGATCTCGCTTGTGGAGACCGCGAGCGCATTGTTCATATTGCCCGCCTTGGCGTGTTCGTTGCGCGCGCGGGTGAGGTAGATCGCGCCCAATTGCGCGCACAACGCCTGTAGCGAGGCGCGCCGTTCCTGCGCGGCCTGCGCTTTCGCGGGATTTGAATCGTTGCATTTCTGGTCGGTGCCGCCGTCGTCGAGCAGCCAGACGAACAATTTCTCCGCCGGATAATCCATGGATTTCGCCGCCGCGATGGTGGCGGCGAGCAAAGGCTCGTCCTCGTTATAGGTGGGAATGAAGACGTCGACGGTCGGCAGATCCTCGTCGGGGTCGCGCGGCAGCGGCTTGCGCTTCAAAGGCTCGGCGCTGATCGTGAGGCTGATGACGAGGATCAGCACGCAATAGCATTCCGCGATCAAAAGCAGGACGCCGAAGCCGAAGCCCAGCGGGTCGCTCGTCGGCGGCAGCGTGCTTGTGGCGCGCCAGTAGAGATAGCGGATGACGACGAAGCTCCCCAGCGCCAGGAAAAGCTGGCGTTGCAGAAGCCCCGTCCCGGTTCCCGGCCCAAACCCCGCGCCGACCTTCCACACCGCCGCCATGGCGAAAATGACGCATGTGGCCAGCGCGAGCTGCGTCGCCACGCTCACCGGCTGGCTCAGAAAGAGAACAGCCGCGACGCCAGAAGCGATCCACGCGAACGCACGCAATGCGGAAGCCATAAAAAACACCTCAAAGAACGCCTGACGCTACGCGAAGGGAAGTTTGAATATGGTTAAGGCCAAGCGTTCGGTGAAAAATTTCACAACGGACGCGGCGTCATGGTTGATGAATTGCAAACGCCGCATCGTCCGGCCCGCGCCTAGAACGTCAGGCGCGTGTCGAGCGTGCCATAGCCGCCCGAGCCGCGGATGCGGTCGCTCATGTAACCGCCGGCGAGCCCGAACTGGAGCGGGCCGATGCGCAAGCCCGACACATGCACGCCCATGCGATATTGCTGGCTGAAGCTGTCGCCGATGGCGACGAGCTCAGGGCCGATGAAGACTTTCTCCGTCACCGCCATGCCCACTTTGAAACGCCCGTAATAGCTTTGATGGGCGGTGGAGAAGGTCACATTGGCGGAAGCCATTGTGAAGCGCGTGGGGTTCACATCAACGTCGGCGGCGAGCTTGAAGCCCATGGTCGTGCCCCCCGTCTCGTTGGAGGGGTCGAACTTGTCGAAGGAATTGCGCCACACGTCGAGCCCGCCATACACGGCGGCGGTCATTGTGGGGGCGACCCATTCATAGCCGCCGAGCATAGTGATGACGCCCTGGTCGCCGCGCACTTCGCCCACGCCCTCCACCGTCGACATATAGGTGAACGTGCCGATGGTGGCGGCGAGCCGCAGGCGCATGCCGCTCTGGTCGAGAAAACCATAGGGCGTGAACGTGCCGATGCCCACGCCGTGGACGGAGGCCTGCGTCGTGCCCGACAGCGACAGATCGAAAGAAGCGCTGGGCCGCGAGGAGGACACGCCGCGCCCGGCGGCGCCGGTGTACCAGTCAGCCGCATGGGCGGGAGAAGAAGCGAGCGCTCCGAAAAGGAGGCAGAACAGCGAACGCAAACGCATGATCGAAATTCCCGTGGGATCGCCCCTTCCCGCAGCCCCAATTGGCTGCGGACGCTGCGGCTTCCCCGGGGAAAGGCTGCGCCCCTGCGCTTACGTCAAAGTTAAATGAGAGCGGCCATGAGTCGTTAAAGTTAAGCCCGAGTTAAGAGGCCGCCCGCAAGGCGCCTGAAAACAAAAACGCCCTCCCGCGAGGCGGAAGGGCGCGTCGTCTGACCAGCGATGGCGCGAAGGCTCAGTCCTTCGCGCGCTCCACGTAAGAGCCGTCTTCCGTCTGAATGACGATGCGCGTGCCCGTGCTGATGTGCGGGGGCACCATGCAGCGCGCGCCGTTGGAGAGCGTGGCGGGCTTGTAGGAGGAGGACGCCGTCTGGCCCTTCATGGCGGGCTCCGTCTCCACCACTTCGAAGGTCACGCGCTGGGGAAGCTGCACGGCGACAGGCACGCCGTTGAACACGCTCAGCATGACCTTCATGCCTTCCTGCAGATATTGTGCGCCCTCGCCCAGAACGTCGGTGGAGACCTGCACCTGATCGAAGGTCTCCTGATTCATGAAGTGATAGCCTTCGCCGTCCTGATAGAGGAATTCGTAGTCGCGATCCTCCACATAGGCGCGCTCGACCTGTTCGGTCGTCTTGTAGCGGTCGGACACTTTCACGCCGTCGGAAATGCGGCGCATGTCGATCTGCGTCGTGGGCGTGCCCTTGCCGGGATGGAAGCTTTCCGCCGAGAGCACGACGTAGAGCTGGCCGTCCTCGCGCTCGATGATATTGCCCTTGCGGATGGAGCTGGCGATCACTTTCACGGGTTCTGTCCTTGATGTGCGGGGGCGCAGCGGCTTAAGACCACATGGAGAAGCGCGCGCCCGGCGGAATTCGGGCGCACAATACCGATTCACGCGCGAATGGCCAGCCGTATCGACCCATCAGACCCCGCCCGCCCGGCCCCCGCTTCGGGAGCCGCGGCGAGCCCGTGGTGGACGCGCCATGTCCACGAAGACCGCCGCCCCCTGCTTCTGACGCGGGCGCGGACCTTCGCCGCATGGCGAAACTGGTTTACAAACAAAGACTTCCTAGAGGCGGACGTCAACGCCTTGCAGGTCTCGCCGGGCAATGAGGCCCATATCGCCGCCTTCGCCACGGATTTCGTCGCCCCCGATGGCGCGCGCGAGCGGCTCTATCTCCACGCCTCGCCGGAATTCGCCTGCAAGAAACTGCTGGCGGCGGGCGAGACGCGCCTGTTCACGCTCGGCCATGTGTTCCGCAACGGCGAGCGCGGGCCGCTGCACCAGCCCGAATTCACCATGCTGGAATGGTATCGCGTCGGCGCGACCTATCGCGACCTCATCGACGACGCGGCGGCGCTGTGCGCGCTCGCCGCGCAGGCGGCGGGAACGCGCGCCTTCGTCCATCGCGGCGCGACCTGCGATCCCTTCGCCCCGCCCGAACGGATCACCGTGTGCGACGCCTTCGCGCGCCACGCCGACGTCGATCTCGCCGCCACGTTGCGCGCGGACGGCGCCAATGATCGCGCAGCCCTCGCCGTTCAGGCGCGGACCATCGGCCTGCGCGTGAACGACGACGACAGCTGGTCGGATCTGTTCAGCAAAATTTTGAGCGACCGCGTGGAGCCGCGCCTTGGCATGGGCCGCATCACCGCGCTCGACGAATATCCCGCCTCCGAAGCAGCCCTTGCGCGCCGCCATGCGCAAAACCCCTGCGTCGCAGAGAGATTCGAGCTTTACGCCTGCGGCGTGGAGATCGCCAACGCCTTCGGCGAGCTCACCGACGCGCAGGAGCAGCGCCGCCGCTTCATAGCCGAGATGGACGAACGCGAAGCCCTGTTCGGCGAGCGTTACCCCATCGACGAGGATTTTCTCTCAGCCCTCGCCGCCATGCCGCAGGCGAGCGGGATCGCGCTCGGCGCCGACCGCGTGGTGATGCTGGCGACGGGCGCGGGCGAGGTCGCCCGCGTCATGTGGACGCCGTGAGCGGACGCTGAACCCGTTCAGCGCGCGCTGTCGCTTGTCGCGGGCGATGATCCCGACGGCGCGCGCGGCGCGGCGGGCGTCGAGCCCGTGCTTTGCGGATCGACCGGCGCCGTTGGCGCGATGCGCTCGCCGGGGCCCGTTCCCTCCGCCGTGCGGCTCGCGCCGCGCGGATAAAACTCCATGCCCGCCCAGGCGAGCAAGGCCAGCGCGAGCGCGGCGATGAGCACATAGAACACGGGCCGGCCCATGGGGCCCTGCCGCGCCTGCGTGGGCGTGGGGCGAAGGCGCGGATCGGGCCTGCGGTTTGGATCGAAATCGGTCATGATCGCCTCCGACTTGCAAGAGAACCAACCCGCCGCGCGCCGGCCCGTTCCCCGAATGCGGTTTGCCAGAGGCCGCCCGCCGGCCTAATCAGCCTCATGCGCGACGATCCAACCCCGCCCAAAACCATTCGCAGCCCGGCGGATCTCGTCGCGGCGGGGCTGCGCGCGCCGGCGCAGGCTCAGGCGCTTGAGCCCGTGAGCGCGCGCTACGCCATGGCCATCTCCCCCGCCATGGCGCGGCTGATCGACCCCGCCGATCCGCATGACCCCATCGCGCGCCAGTTCGTGCCCGATCCGCGCGAGCTTGAGACGCGCGCCCATGAACGCGAAGACCCCATCGGCGACGACGCCCATGCGCCGCTCGAAGGGATCGTCCATCGCTATCCCGACCGCGTGCTTTTGAAACTTCTGCACGCCTGTCCGGTCTATTGCCGCTTCTGCTTTCGCCGCGAGAGCGTGGGGCCGGGCGGCGAGGCCTTGTCCCCGCAGGCTTTGGCCCGCGCGCTCGACTACATCCGCGCCGACGCGAACATCTGGGAGACGATCCTCACCGGCGGCGATCCGCTCGCCATGGCGCCGCGCCGGCTGAAGGAGGTCGCGCGCGCCCTGCGCGACATTCCCCATGTGCAGATCATGCGCGTGCACACGCGCGTTCCCGTGGTTGCGCCCGAACGCATCGACGCTGAAATGATCGACGCGCTGAAAGCCTTCGGCCGCAGCGTTTACGTGGCGCTTCACGCCAATCATCCGCGCGAACTTGCGCCTGAAGCGCGCGCCGCCTGCGCGCGGCTCGTGGACGCGGGCGTGCCCATGGTGAGCCAGACCGTGCTGCTCAAAGGCGTCAACGACGACGCGGACGTGCTGGGCGCCCTGATGCGCGCCTTCGTCGAATGTCGCGTGAAGCCCTATTACCTGCACCATCCCGATCTTGCGCCCGGCACAGCCCATCTGCGCGTCGATCTTGCGCGCGGGCGTGAGATCGTCGCGGCCCTGCGCGGGCGCTATTCGGGCCTGTGCCAGCCCGAGTACGTGCTCGACGCGCCCGGCGGCTTCGGCAAGGCGCCCGTGGCCGCCTCCGCCGCAGAACCCATGGGCGAAGGCCGCTGGCGCGTGACCGATTTTCGCGGCGGCGCGCACGATTATGAAGATCCCGCCTGACCGCTTCGCCCGCGCCTCCGCTATGCTGCGGGCCTGATTCGCTTCGACCTACGCTGGAGCCGCGCGCCATGCGCCTCGTCCGTTCGATCCGCCTCGCCCTGTCCGGCCTCCTGCTGTGGGCCGGCCTCTCCTGCGCCGCCTTCGCGCAGAGCGAGGAGACCCAGCGCCTCGACGCCGCGCGCGCCGCGCTGGAGCGCATCGAACGCGCGCTCGAACGAAAAGACCTGTCCGACGCCGCATTGCAGGCGCTGCGCGCCGACGCCGAGCCTGTGGCCGCCGACATCGAAGATTTACTGCGCGCGCTCGAACCCCGACGCGAAGCAGCGCGCCAAAGGCTCGAACAAGTCGGCAAGCCGGAGACGACCAAGCCCGAGCGGCCGAGCGAAACGCCCAAGCCCGCCGAGCCTGCGAGCGACGCCGCAGCCGCTGCGGCCGCTGAACGCGCCGACGTGCAGAAAGCCTTCGACGAATGGGATGGACTGACCAAGCGCGCGCGCCTGCTCGACGTGCAGGCTGATCAGGCCCTGTCGGAAATCGCCAACCGACGCCGCGCGCTCTTTCGTGAAGCCCTGTTCCAGCGCGCCGCGAGCGTGCTCAGCCCGCGCCTGTGGTACAATGCGGCGCTTGATCTGCCGCGCAGCGCGCAGTCGCTTGCGATCGTCGCGGGCGACTGGGCGTCCGGCGTCGCCGGGCGCATGAAAGGCTCCGCGCTGGCGGGTTTCATCGGGGCGCTTGGCGCGCTCGCGCTTTTCGTCGCCTTCGCGCGCATCGCCGCCCGCCGCGTGCTGGAGCGCGCGCCGGCCATGCGCGAACCCTCCCCTCTGCGCAAAGTCGGCGCGGCGCTGTGGGTGAGCCTTGTCGTCGCGGTCGTGCCCATCGCCGCCGCCCTCGCCGCCATTGAGATCGCGCGCTTCTTCGACGTCATCACCCCGCGGCTTGATCCGCTCGTCGCCGCCCTGTTCGACGCCGTGCGGCGCATCGCCGTCACCATCGCTCTCACGCGCGGCCTGCTCGCCGTCGACAAGCCCGAATGGCGCCTGCCCAAACTCTCCACCCAGGTCTGCGAGCGGCTTGCGGGCCTCGCCGTCTCCGTCGCTGTGATCGTCTCGGCGATGAAGATTCTCGACGCCGTGCTCGATCTCGCCGCCGCCTCGGTCGCACTCGCCGTTCTCCTGCGGTCGCTGGGCGCGCTCGCAGTCGCCGGCGCCATGGCGCGCGCGCTCTACGGCTTCGGCGCGGAGGAGCAGCAACCCGAACCCTGCGACGAACTGGGCCCGCCCGCCGAGCCGCGCCGCGACTGGTGGGCCATGTGGCGCAACGCCGCCTGGGCCGCCATCGTCGCCATTTCCGGCGCCTGTCTCATCGGCTATGTGGCCTTCGCCAATTTCCTCGTCGATCAGGTCGTGTGGACGACCTTCGTCATCGCCGGCGGCTATCTTCTGCATCAATTGTCGGACAACGCCTTCGCCATGCTCCTCTCGCCGGACACGGCGGCGGGACGGGCCGCGCGCGCGAGCATCGGCCTCAAGAACGAATCCCTGCGCCAGATCGCCATTTTGCTGCGCGGGGCGGCGAACGTCGTCATTCTCTTCGTCGCCGTTCTTCTCGCGCTCGCGCCATGGGGCATCGAATCCGACGACATGATCGGCAATCTGCGCGCCGCCTTCTTCGGCTTCAGAGTGGGCGACGTCACGATCTCGCTCTCCGCCGTCCTCATTGCGCTCATCCTGTTCGGTCTCGCCATGGGCGCGACGCGCGTGGTGCAATCCTGGCTCGAGCGTGAATATCTGCCTACGACCCAACTCGACGTGGGCCTGCGCAATTCCATTCGCACGAGCGTCGGCTATGCGGGCTTCATACTCGCCCTCGCCATCGCCTCCGCGCAGGTGGGCATGAGCTTCGACAAGCTCGCCATCGTCGCCGGCGCGCTCTCCATCGGCGTCGGCTTCGGCCTGCAATCCATCGTCAACAATTTCGTCTCCGGCCTCATCCTCTTGTGGGAGCGCGCGATCCGCGTCGGCGACTGGGTGGTGGTGGGCGACGAGCAAGGCTATGTGCGCCGCATCAACGTGCGCTCCACCGAGATCGAAACCTTCGATCGCGCGACAATGATCGTGCCCAATTCAAACCTCGTCGCAGGCGTCGTGAAGAACTGGGTGCGCACCGACCGCGTGGGCCGCATCAAGATTCCCGTCTCCGTCGCCATGGCGGCTGAGCCCGATCAGGTGCGCGCGCTTCTGCTCGAATGCGCGAAGGGACAGGAGCTGGTTCTGGAGTTTCCCGCCCCGCAGGTGATGTTCGTCGCCATGGCCGATTCCACCCTGCGCTTCGAGCTGATCTGCTTCATCGGCGACGTCGAGAAGTCGCAGAAAGTGCGCAGCGACCTCAACTTCGCCATCTTCCGCCGCTTCCGGGAGGCCCATATCGATCTGTCGCCGCCGCCTGCGGCGCCGGTCGTGGTGAAAATCGGCAATTGATCGTCAACGTCTGGCTGGTAAAGCGCGCGGCGCAAGGAGTCCTCATGTCCCGTCACGTTCGCGCTTTCGTTCGCGTCCGCCGCATCGGCGCCCGCGCGCTCGCTCTTGGCCTGCCGCTCGCGCTCGCCGCCTGCGCAGGCCCCGCGCCCGCCCCGCCGCCCGCTAATCCCACCTTCTACGCGCGCCTCACCGCCGCCGACGTGAAGGTGGACGTGAACGCCGCGCGCGACATGATCTCGCTCTACCGCGCCAACAACGGGCTTGGCGCGCTCGTCGTCGATCCCGCGCTCACCCGCGCCGCCCAGGCGCAGGCCGACGCCATGGCCCGCGCTGGTCAGGTGACGCACGGGCTCACCCCGCTCGGCCAGCGTCTCTCCGGACATGGCGTCGCGTCGCGCGCGGCGGCGGAGAACGTGAGCGCGGGTTATTACACGCTGGCGGAGGCCTTCTCGGGCTGGCGCGCGTCGAAACCGCACAACGCGAACATGCTGATGCGCGAAGGCCGCCGCATGGGCATCGCCACCGCTTACGCGCCGGGCACCAAGTACAAGGTTTACTGGGCGCTCATCCTCGCCGACTGAAGCGCCATAGGCGCCGCGCCGCTGATCCACCGGCGCAGGAAATCGGAGATCCAGCGCTCCACCGCCGCGTCGTAGCGATGCCATGCCTCCAGATGGACATGGCGCGGCTGCGCGCCGGGCGCGTTCATGCGCTCCGCCCCGCGCGTGGTCCAGCGGCAGATCGTCGAATAGGTGGCTTCGGGATGGAATTGCAGGCCCACCGCCTTGCCAATGGAATAGGCCTGCACCGGAAAGGTTTCGCCCTGCGCGAGAAGCGTCGCGCCGCGCGGCAGGTCGAAGCCCTCGCGGTGCCATTGATAGAAATGACTCGGAAACGGCGCCTCGCACAGGCGCGCGCCATCCTGTGTGGGCGTGACGGGATAATAGCCGATCTCCACCTCGCCCGCCGCATGCGGGCCCACGCGCTGCCCGAGCTGGCGCGCGAGCATTTGCGCGCCAAGGCAAATGCCAAGGAAGGGCTTGTCCTCCTTCAGCGCGACGCCGGTGAATTCGATCTCGCGCTTCACGAAATCATCGGGATCGTTGGCGCTCATCGGCCCGCCGAACACGACCGCGCCGTCGTAGCCCGCAAGCGTGGCGGGCAGAGGCTCGCCGAAACGCGGCCGGCGCATGTCGAGGGCGTGGCCCATCTGCGCAAGCAGGCGGCCCACCCGGGCGGGGCAGGAATGCTCCTGATGCAACACGACGAGGATGGGGCCGCGGGGGCCCTGCGGCGGACGCGAAGGCATGGTCTTTCATCGCCCGGTCGCGCGGCGCAATCAAGGCGTCAGGCGGCCGCAGGCGGATTTATGCGCTCCCCCGCTTCGTCTGAATCGCGCCGACGATGGTCATGGTGAGCGCCCGGGGCGCGAAGCGCGCGAGCATGGCCAGAACGCGGAAGCCGACCCCCGGCACGACCACGCGCCGGCCGGCCATCAGCGCGTCATAGCCCGCCTGCGCCACCTGCGCCGCCGAAAGCCCCGGCAGCGTGTCGGCGTATTTGATATGGCCGCCCGCCCGCTGGAAGAAGCCGCTCGCCGTGGGGCCGGGGCAGAGCGCCGTCACGCCCACGCCGTCAGCGCGCAGTTCATGGGAGAGCGCCTCCGAGAAGGAAAGCACGAAGGCCTTGGTCGCGTAATAGACCGCCATGCCCGGCCCCGGCAGGAAGGCGGCGATGGAGGCGACGTTGAGAATGCGCCCCCGCGCCGCCCGCAGGTCCGGCAGGAAGGCGAGGGTGAGATCGGCCAGCGCGCGCACGTTGAGGTCGATCATCTCCACCTGTTCGGCGCGATTGAGCGCGCCGGCGGGGCCGATCAGGCCGAAGCCCGCGTTATTGACGAGAATCTCCACCTGCGCGCCGGATTCCGCGAGCCTTTGGGCGAGGTCGTCGGCCGCGCCGGGGCGCGCGAGATCGGCCTCGAAGACGAGCGGACGCGGCGCGCCGCCGGCGGCGATTTCATCGGCCAGAGCCTCCAGCCGGTCGCGGCTGCGCGCGGCGAGCGCGAGGTCGAAGCCCTTGCGCGCGAAGACGCGGGCGAGCTCCGCGCCGATGCCAAGCGACGCGCCGGTGACGAGGACGACTTTGCGGCTCATGCGCCGCCCCCGGTGCGCAGGCCCGGCCCGCTCGCCCGGCGCAGCACCGCCATGTCGGCCTCCGGCACGTCGAGCATCTGCGCGACGCGGGCCACGACGGAATCCTCGACTTCCAGCGGCAGGCCGTCGGCGTAGGCGAGCTCCCAAGCCATCTCCACGATCTTGAGCCGCCCGCCTTCGTCGAGCGCGCGCTTGAGCACGGCGATGAAGCCGCTCAGGTCCACCGCCTCCGCCTCGCTGCGCTCGGCCTCGGCCGTCATGCGCCGGGCCTCGTCGGGCCCCATGGCGAACCGATCGGCCAGCAGGGCGGAAAGGCGCGCGCGCTCGCGCGGGTCGATCGCCCCGTCCGCGTCGGCCACATGCACGAGCACGGCCGCAGCGGCCATGCGGTAATCGCTGTCGTCAAAGGCCCGCGTGCGCGGGCCGCCCACGAGTTCCGCCAGCAAGCTCTTCAAGCCCTCGAACATGTCCGCGCCCTCGCGCCCGCCTGAAATCCGCCGGCCCCCGCAAGGCCCGCCGGAGATTTTCCGCCGGACTTGTCGAAACGCGCCGCTTGCCATGATATGGGGCCACAAACGCGGGGCGCCACGCCCGCCGACCACATGAGGGGAGAAAACGATGGGTGAATATGCGCTCGGCCAGGCGGTGTCCCGCTTCGAGGACCCCAGGCTCATTCAGGGCGGCGGGCGCTACGTCGACGATCTCGCTTTGCCGGGCATGACTTACGGCGTCGTCCTGCGCTCCAAACACGCCCATGCGAAGATCCTGAAGCTCGACGTCTCCCGCGCGAAGGCCGCCCCCGGCGTGCTCGCCGTGCTCACCCACAAGGACTGGGCCGAGTCCGGCTACGGCTCCCTGCCCCTGCCCACCGGCAAGAAGAAGCGCGACGGCTCGCCCATTTACGCGCCGCCCCTGCCCGGCCTCACCGGCGACCGCGTGCGCTGGGTCGGCGATTTCGTCGCCTTCGTCGTGGCGGAGACGCGCGAACAGGCGCTCGACGTGCTGGAGCTGATCGACGTCGATTATCAGGTCGTGCCCGCCGTGTTCACGGCGGAGGAGGCGCTGAAGCCCGGCGCGCCCGCCGTGCACGACGCCAACCCTGACAACATCTGCTTCGTCCATCTGGAAGGCGACAAGGCCGCGACCGACGCCGCCATCGCCGCCGCGCCCCATGTGGTGAAGCATCGCTTCGTCATCAACCGCGTGATGGCGGCGACGATGGAGCCGCGCGGCTCCGTCGGCGTCTATGACAAGGCGTCCGACCGCTACACGATTTACACCACGCTTCAGCGCGCGCTCGACTTCCGCGAGAAGCTCGCCGAGACGCTGCGCATTCCTGAAAGCAAGCTGCGCGTGGTCGCTGGCGACATCGGCGGCAGTTTCGGCATGAAGTCGGGCGTGTACAACGAAGTGGGCCTCGTTCTGCTCGCCTCGAAGATCATCGGCCGCCCGGTGAAATGGACCTCGACGCGCACGGAGGCTTTCCTCGCCGACGCCGCAGGCCGCGACAACGTGACGGATGCCGAGCTCGCCCTCGACAAGGACGGCAAGTTCCTCGCATTGCGCATCAAGACGCTCGCCAATCTCGGCGCCTATGTGCAGCCGGGCTCCGACGGCGGGCCGGTCAGCAATCTCGGCACGCTCGCGGGCGTCTACACCACGCCTGCGATCCACGTGGACGTGACGGCCGCTTTCTCCAACACGCACTGGATGCGCCCCTATCGCGGCAACGGCCGGCCCGAGGCCGCCTATGTGATCGAGCGCATCATCGACATCGCCGCCGACCGTCTCGGCTTCGATCCCGTCGAGCTGCGGCGCAAGAACATGATTCCGCCCAGCGCCCTGCCCTATAAGACGGCCCTGTCCTTCACCTATGATTCCGGCGAGTTCGAAAAGTGCATGGACATCGCGCTCGACATGGCGGACTGGAAGGGCTTCGAGAAGCGCCGCGCGGAGGCGCGCAAGCGCGGCAAGCTGCGCGGAATCGGCATTTCCAACTCCATCGAGAAAGCCGGCGCCGCCGGATACGAAGGCGCGGAGATCCGCTTCGACCGCGGCGGCGGCGTGACGATCCTGTCGGGCGCGGTGAGCCACGGACAGGGACACGAGACGATCTTCAAACAGCTCGTGTGCGACACGCTGGGCCTTGATCCCAAGGACGTGCATTACGAACAGGGCGACACGGACGTAATCTTCTTCGGCGAAGGCACGGGCGGTTCGCGCACGTCCTCCATCGGCGGCGGCGCCATGCTGATGGCGACGAACAAGATCGTCGACAAAGCGCGCAAGATCGCCGCTTACGCCATGGGCGTGGACGAGGTGGACTTCAAGGACGGCGTGTTCATCAACCGCAAGAGCAATGCGACGATGACCATGCGCGAGGTCGCGCTGCTCGCCGCCAATCCGAACAAACTGCCCAAAGACATGGAGCCCGGCCTCAACGCCAGCGCGGTCTATCACCAGCGCAAGGCGAACTATCCCTCAGGCACCCATATCTGCGAGCTGGAGATCGACGAGGAGACCGGCGCGGTGGAGATCCTGCGCTACAACGTCGTCGACGACGTGGGCGTGGTGATGAACCCGCTGTTGCTGAAGGGGCAGATCCACGGCGGCATCGCCATGGGCATCGGACAGATGCTGATGGAGGATCTGAAATACGACGAGAACGGCGAATTGCTCACGGCGTCCTTCATGGATTACGCCATGCCGCACGCCGGCGATATGAGCTCGTTCGAGGTCAAGAGCCATTCCTGCCCCACGCCCTCCAATCCCCTGGGCGTGAAGGGCGCGGGCGAAGCGGGCTGCGTGGGCGCGCTGCCCGCAGTGGGCAACGCGCTTGTGGACGCGCTCAGCCATCTCGGCGTCGAGGACGTGCCCATGCCGGCCACGCCCCACAAGCTGTGGCGCATCATCAACGAGCGTTCGCGCAAACAGGCGGCCGAATAGGCCGCGTCAGAACTCGAACAAAGGTTGCGGCCTGCCGGGCGGATCAAACCGCTGCGGCAGGTTTTCAAGCCGCAGAAGGCCGCGCTGATTCCAATAGACCGGCTCGCGCAGCCATGTGTCCATGCCCACGTAATTGTGCATGGAGCCGCGCGGCGCGATCTTTCCCGGATCAAGGAAGCTGCGCCGCTGGATGACAAGCAGCGGCGGCGCGGCGCGCAGGCCGCGCTGGTTTTGCGTCTGCGCCTGCGCCGACGCGGATTGCAGCGCGGCGAGAAACCCACAGACGAGCGCTGCGCCCCAGCCAGTGGCGGCGATCCTTCGGCCCGCGGTTCGGCGGGAAGACGTCAGAGCAGAAGACATGCGCAGACTCCCTTACGCGGCATAAAAGCGGCGGGCCGTCTGTGGTTCCCTCTGCGTGATCAACCCCGCGGCCGCTCACGCGCCTGCGCCTGCGGGCGCGCGGGCTTCGGCGGATCTTTCGGCGTCGAGCGCAAGGCCGGCGCGGCCGATTGCGGGGCGAGCCAATTGGCGTTCTGCGCCATGGAGCGCGGGAAACATTCCTGCCGGCGATCCTGTTCGGCCCGGGCGAAGAAGGCGCGCAATTGCGAATCCTCGCCCGCCGCCACAAGGTCGAACCGGTCGATCACGCAGGCGAGCGCGCTGCGGTCGAAGGCGCGCCCCTGCTCGCCGCAGGCGAAGCCGGAGATGCGCAGGCGCGGCGATTGCTCGCTCAGCCGGAAGCCGATGCACAGGCGCACGCCCGCCGCCCCCGACATGGTGAGATCGCTCGCCTCGAAGGAGCCGAAGCGCGTCGGCAAAAGCGTTGGCGCCGACGCGCGGTCCACCGACAGGCCGGCGCCGGCCGCGCGGCGCGCCATCTCCACCCACATGGTGGGCTCGGCCGCATCCTCCCGCCCGATGCGATAAAAGGAGACGCGCAGATAGGCTTCGTTCTTGTCGAGCGCGCCGAAGGAGAGCGTGTCGCGCCGCCCGCCGCCCTGGAGATTGTGCTGGGCCTCGTAAAGCCCCCAGGAGTCCTCGAACTCGCTCGCCGCCACTTCATAGAGCTGGAATGGTTTTACGATGTCGAGCCAGGTGGAGGCCGCCTCCCCGAAGGCGGGCTCTGCGACGGGCGCAGGCGCGGGCGAGCTATAGCCGAGCCACAGGCTGAGCAGCGCGGCGGCCCCCGCCCCCGTGCGACGCACCAGCGCGGACTCCAGCAGTCGCCGCGCGACGCGCTCCGCCAGACCGCCGGCGCGCGCGCCCATCGCAGCCAGACGGGCGCCCCTTGCGGACCCCCGCGCCTCGCCCTGCCGGGTCAGCGCGCCGCGCACCGCTGCGATGTCGAAACGGGCCGGCTCCGGCCCCGACGCATCCGCCAAACTCATCCAACGCAACTCCACACGCCCCGGCCGCACGGCGGCGACGGGTCCGAGACCCTGAACCGAAAGCCGTTAGACTTTGAAGCGTGGACTTCATCGAGTCGTTACCATCGCGGGCCTGTCTGGGTTCACGGTCAACGCCGCTTTAAGGATTTGGGTTAACGCGGCCTTCGCGGCGGGATCAGCCCGCCCGATTGACTTTCCCGGCGCGCGCGTGTCTCTGACCCGCGGTCAGGCCGGCGGGGGCTCCCGGCGGCCCGCCTCCAACGCACAGGACTTAAGATCATGGGTTTCAAGGTCGCTATCGCCGGCGCCACGGGCAATGTGGGCCGCGAGCTTCTCGACATTCTCGCCGAGCGCCGTTTTCCGGTGAGCGAAGTCGTCGCCCTCGCCTCCAGCCGCTCCATCGGCACGGAAGTCTCCTTCGGCGACAAAACCCTGAAGTGCAAACTGCTCGACACCTATGATTTCTCCGACACGGACATCTGCCTCATGTCGGCCGGCGGCTCCGTGTCGAAGGAATGGGCGCCCAGGATCGCCGCGCAGGGCTGCGTCGTGATCGATAATTCCTCGCAATGGCGTTACGACGCCGACGTGCCGCTGATCGTGCCGGAAGTGAACGCCGACGCCGCCGCGGGCTTCCGCAAGAAGGGCATCATCGCCAATCCGAATTGCTCGACCGCGCAGCTCGTCGTCGCCCTCAAGCCGCTGCATGAGCGCGCCACCATCAAGCGCGTCGTCGTGTCGACCTATCAATCCGTCTCCGGCGCCGGCAAAGAGGCCATGGACGAATTGTTCGCCCAGACGCGCGCCGTCTTCGTCTCCGATCCCGTCGAGTCGAAGAAATTCCCCAAGCGCATCGCCTTCAACCTCATTCCGCAGATCGACGTCTTCATGGAGGACGGCTTCACGAAGGAAGAGTGGAAGATGATGGCGGAGACGAAGAAGATCCTCGATCCGAAGATCAAACTCACCGCCACCTGCGTGCGCGTGCCCGTGTTCATCTCCCATTCCGAGTCGGTGAACGTGGAGTTTGAAAAGCCGATCACCGCAGACGAGGCGCGCGACATTCTGCGCGAGGCGCCCGGCGTTCTCGTCATCGACAAGCGCGAGCCCGGCGGCTACATCACGCCCCATGAAGCGGCGGGCGAAGACGCCACCTACATCTCGCGCATCCGCGAGGACGCGACGGTGGAGAACGGCCTCGCCTTCTGGTGCGTCTCCGACAATCTGCGCAAGGGCGCGGCGCTCAACGCGATCCAGATCGCGGAAGTGCTCGTCAACCGCAAGCTCATTGCGCCGCGCGCCAAAGCGGCCTGAGCTTTCGTCGACGCTGCTTTGAAAAATACAAAGGCCCGGATGCGTCCGGGCCTTTTGTTTTAGGGGCTTTCGTTATTCCGCCGCCTGCGGCGCGGCGGCCTGCGCGCGCCAGGCCTGCATCAGCAAGTCGAAAGAGCGCGTGCGCGCTTCAGGGTCATAGATGGCGGATGTCACCATCACCTCATCCGCCTGCGTGCGCGCGGCGAAATCGGCGATCTGCGCGGCCGCGCGCTCAGGCGCGCCCACGAACAGGCGCGCGCGTTTGGCGCGCACATAGGCGCGCTCGCTCTCGCTCCAGGGATAGGCGAGCGCCTCCTCCGGGCTCGGCAGAGGCGCGACTTCGCCGCGCGCGCGGCGCAGCCAGTTCAGCTCATAGGTGGCGGCGAGGCGCTCCGCCTCTTCGTCCGTCTCCGCCACGACGGCGGCGAGCGCGATGATCGCATGAGGGCGCGCGAGCTGCGCGGAGGGCTCGAACTGCGCGCGATAGGCGCGCATGGGCGGCGCCGCGTCGTGATCGGAGAAATGCGAGGCGAAGGCGTAGCCGACGCCGATGCGCGCGGACAAATGCGCGCTGTAATCGCTCGAGCCCAGAAGGAACAGCGGCGGCAGAGCGGCGTCGGACGGCATGGCGAAGACGCGCTGGAACGGATGGCCCTGCGGAAAGTCGCGGCTCTCCCACAACAGCAATTCCTGCAGGCGCTCGAGGAAATCGTCGCCGCCGCGCTCCTCCATGCGACGGCGCAGAGCGAAGGCCGTCGTCTGGTCACTGCCGGGGGCGCGCCCGAGTCCGAGATCGATGCGGCCGGGGAACAAAGCCTCCAGCGTCTTGAACCGTTCGGCCACCGCAAGCGGCGCATGGTTGGAGAGCATCACCCCGCCGGAGCCGAGACGGATCGTCTGCGTGACGGCGCCGATGCGCGCGATCATCAGCTCCGGCGCGCAGGAGGCGATGGAGCCCATGGAATGATGTTCGGCGAGCCAGAAGCGCGCATAGCCCCAGCGTTCCGCCGCCTGAGCGAGCGCGATCGTATGGGCGAGGGCGCGCGAGGGCGGCGTCTGCGTGGTGACGAAAGACAGGTCGAGGATCGAAAGCGGCGTCATGAACCTGATCTTGCGCTAGAAGCGCGCCGTCGCCAAGGCCGCCTGATGGGCGTCGCCGGCGATGGAGGTGAAGGCGTCGGCCGCCGGATCATAGGCGCGCAGCCGTCCGTCCATCACGCCGAAATAGGCGCCGTGCAAAGCGAGCGCGCCACGCTCCTCGAGGGTGCGCACGCAAGGAAAGGTGCGCAGGTTCGCAAGCGAGCGCTTGATGGATTCCAGCGCCAGCGCCTCCACGTAATCCGCGAAAGAGCCTTGCGGGGGGCCGAGCGTCTCATGGGCGGGGGCGAGCAGCTTAATCCACTTGCCGATGAAATCGCCCGGCGAGAGCGGAGCGGCGCCGCTTTGCGTCTCGCTTTCCGCAAAGGCGCGCACGCCGCCGCATTGCGCATGGCCGAGCACGACGACATGCTGCACGCGCAGCGCCATCAGGGCGAACTCCAGCGCCGCCGACGTGCCGTGATAATCATCGTCGGGCGCATAGGGCGGCACAAGATTGGCGACGTTGCGCACGACGAACAATTCGCCCGGCCCCGCATCGAAGATCACCTCCGGCGAGACGCGGGAATCGCAGCAACCGATCACCATGGTCTTCGGGTTCTGCCCCCGCTGGGCCAGTTCGCGATAGCGCGTCTGCTCCGCGCGGAACCGATCGCCCAGAAAGGCGCGGTAACCGCGCACCAGATCGGAGGGGAAGGCGGAATCAACGACCGGTCTCATGCGAGCCTCGCGGCGGGGCGTCCCGCGCCTGTCCGCGCAACCCTGCTGGGCCGCCGGTCTAGTGGAAGCACGGGCGCACTTCAACGGATAACCCGCCAAAAGAGGTGAGGGAAGGAACAAGGCGCGGCCCCGCGCATTGACCGTGGCCCGGAGCTTCGCGGGCGGCGATCCGGGCCGCGTTCTCCGCCCGGACGAGGCTTCCATGTCCCTAGGCGCGCTTCTGGTCGTCATTCTCATCCTCGCGCTGGTCGGCGCGATCCCGAACTGGGGCTACAGCCGCTCGTGGGGCTATGGTCCCAGTGGGGTTGTGGGCGTCGTGCTGGTCGTGGTCATCGTGCTTTTGCTGATGGGCCGCATCTGAGCGCGACGAAAGCGCCATGGCGGGGGCGCCGCGCCCCGGCTATGCTGCGGGCGGCGCAGGCCGAACGCCTGCGCGCCAGCGCCCGGAGATCCCTGAATGAGCCTGAAGCCGCGCCGCAGCATGCTGTTCATGCCCGGATCGAACGCGCGCGCGCTGGAGAAGGCCCGGAGCCTGCCCGCCGACGGGCTCATCTTCGACCTTGAGGACTCCGTCGCTCCGGAACGCAAGAGCGAAGCCCGCGCCGCCGTGGCCGACGCTCTGCGCGCCGCCGCGGCCGGCGCCTATGGACGGCGCGAGATCGTCGTGCGCGTGAACGGGCTCGACACGCCCTGGGGCGAAGCGGATCTCGCCGCCCTCGCCGGCGCGGGCGCCGACGCTCTGCTCTTCCCCAAGATCGCCGGCCCGCAGGACGTGGACTTAGCCTGCGCCGCCATGGCCGGCGCGCCCCCGCGCACCACCATGTGGGCCATGATGGAGACCGCCGCCGGCGTTCTGAACGCCCCCGCCATCGCCGCGCGCGGCGCCTCCACGCGCCTTTCCGCCTTCGTGCTGGGGCTCAACGACCTCGCCAAGGAGACGCGCGTGACGCCCGGCCCCGGCCGCGCCCATCTGACGCCGTGGATTCTGCAATGCGTCCTCGCCGCCCGCGCCCATGGGCTCGATCTGTTCGACGCCGTGTACAATGATTTCGCCGACGCCGAGGGCTTCGCCGCCGAATGCGCGCAGGCCCGCGCCTTCGGCTTCGACGGCAAGACGCTGATTCACCCCGCCCAGATCGGGCCCTGCAACGACGCCTTCGCGCCCAGCGCGCAGGAGATCGACTGGGCGCGCAAGGTGGCGGGCGCCTTCGACCTGCCGGAAAACGCCGACAAGGGCGCCGTCTCCATCGACGGGCGCATGGTCGAGCGCCTGCATGTGGGCCCCGCCCGCCGGGTGCTGGAGCTGGCGGCCGCCATCGCCGCCGCGCAAGGGAGCGCTGCTGCTTGAGCGGGAGAGTTTCGTTCCACGGCCTGCTCGCCTATGGTGGGCCGGACGACCGGCGCCGGGCCGGTCCCACTGATTTGCGGACGCGCCCTCGGGGTGGAGCAAGATGAACGACGAACAACCGCCGCAGGCCGCCCGACCAACCCCCAACCGCGACGGCCTGCCACGCCTGCCCCCGATCATCGAGGGCGAGGTCGAGCGGCTTGGGGCCGCGCCCGATCCCGCCCCCGCCCCCGCCGCCGAGACCACGCAGGGACCGGGCGCCGCCGCCAAATCCACGCCTGACGAGGAGCCCGTCCGTCGCCCGCCTCTGCTCGCGCCCCTTCTGGTGGTGGGCGCCGCGGCGCTCGTGAGCGCGGGAGCGCTTTACGTTCTCTGGCCGTCCGGCGCGGGCGTCGCGCCCGCCGCCGTGCAGGCGCTGGAAAGCCGCGTGAGCGCGCTCGAACAAGAAACGAAAGCCATCGAAAGCCGCGCCGGCCAGGCGCTCGCCCGCGCGCGCGAAACCATTCTCGCGGAGGCCGCGCAGCAGGCGAAAGCCGCCGCCCCCGCGCCGCTGAAACCTTCACCCGCATCGCCTACGCCCGCAACGTCTGCGCCCGCGCCCAACGAGGCGCTCGCCGCTTTGTCCGCGCGCCTCGACGCTCTGGAGAAGGCGCTCGCCGCGCCCAAGAGCGAAGGCCGCGCCGAACCCGACGTGCGCGCGCCGGCCGCGCCGGAGACCGCGCGTGAACCTGCGCCTGCGCCCGCCGTCGATCTCGCTCCGCTGGAGCGGCGCCTCGCCGCGCTTGAAGGGCGGCTGAAGCCGCTGGAGGAGCGCCTCGCGCCGATGCAAAGCGCGCTCGATCAGATGCGCGAGAGCCTGCGCGCGGCGAGCGTCGCGGAGACGACCCGCGCGCAAAGCGGCGCCGACCAGAGCCGCGCCGCCGCGCAGGCCGCTGTCGCGCAGGCCCTGTTCGCCGCTCTGGACGCCGGCCGCCCCTTCGCCGCCGAACTCGACGCGCTCGCAAACCTTGGCGCCGCCGCGCCGAGGATCGACGCGCTGAAGCCCTTCGCGCAAACCGGCGCGCCGCGTCTCGACGCGCTCACGCGCGCTTTCGCGCAGGCCGAACCGGGCGCGTCGCGCGCGCTGGCGCAGGCGCTCGCGCCCGCTGGCGACGGCGAGGCGTCATGGTTCGACAGACTGGCGCGCGGCGCGAGCGGGCTCGTGCGCGTGCGCCCTGCGGGAGATCCCGATGCGACGAGCCCGGCCGACGCCATGGCGCGCATCGAACGCGCGCTGGCGCGCGGCGACCTGCGCGGCGCGCTCGCCGAGTGGGAGCGCATGCCCGAACCCGCGCGCGCCGCAAGCGCCGACTGGGCGAAGGCCGCGCGCGCCCGCCTTGGCGCCGATGAGGCGGCGCGCTCCCTCTTCGCCGAGGCGCTTTCGCGTCTCGCCCGGCCGTGATCGAGACAGGCGAGGCGCCCGCGACATGATCCGCATTCTCCTCTTTCTCGCAGCGCTGGCCGGGCTTTCCTTCGGCTTCGCATGGGTCGCCGACCAGCAGGGCGGCGTCGCGCTGACGCTCGCCGGCTATCGTTACGAGACGAGCCTCGTCGCCGCGCTCGGCCTCGCCCTCATCGCGCTGATCCTTGCGATGATCGCGTGGAGCGCTGTGCGTTTCGTCTTCCGCATCCCGAGCCTCATGTCCTTCGCCGCGCGCATGCGCCGGCGCAACAAGGGCCTCGCCGCGCTCACCCGCGGCATGCTGGCGGTGGGCGCCGGCGATCGTCGCACGGCGACGAAAGCCGCGCGCGAAGCCGAGAAGCTGATCGGCGAAGAGCCGCTCGCCCTTCTGCTCGCGGCGCAGGCCGCCCAACTCGAAGGCGATCGCGCGCGCGCCGAGCGCCTGTTCGAGCGCATGACGCAAAAGCCCGAGACGCAAATGCTCGGCCTGCGCGGATTGCATGCGGAGGCGCGCCGGCGCGGCGACGACGCCGCCGCCGAAGCCTATGCGCGCCGCGCCCATGAACTCGCCGCGCCCGACTGGGCGAGCGACGCCATGCTCGCCCGCGCCGCCATGGCCGACGAGTGGAAGGCCGCGCTCGCCATCGTCGAGGAGAGCCAGTCGCGCAAGGCCATCGACCGCGCGACCGCCGACCGCCAGCGCGCCGCGCTGAAAACCGCCATGGCGCTCGCTTTGCGCGAAATCGACCCCGTGGAGGCGCTGGCGCTCGCGCGCGAAGCGATCCGCCTCAATCCCGCGCTCACCCCCGCAAGCGCGCTCGCCGGCGAATTGCTGGCGCGCCGCGGCGATTATCGGCGCGCGGCGAAACTGCTGGAATCCGCCTGGCGCCTCGGCCCGCATCCCGACGTCGCGCGCGCTTACGTGCATATGCGCCACGGCGATTCCGCCGCGGACCGGCTGGCGCGCGCGCGCACGCTCGCAAGGCTTGCGCCCGGCGAGCCGGAAAGCGCGCTCACGCTGGCCCGCGCCGCGCTGGAGGCGCGCGACTTCCCCCGCGCCCGCGAGGCCATGGCCGACCTCTTCAACGCCGGCCGTCGCCCCACCGCGCGCATGTGCCTGACGATGGCCGACATCGAGGAGACCGAGCACGGCCCCTCGGGCCGCATGCGCGAATGGCTGGCCCGCGCCGCCCGCGCCGCGCGCGACCCCGCCTGGGTGGCCGACGGCGTGATCTCGGACGAATGGCTGCCCGCCTCTCCGGCCACCGGGCGGATCGACGCCTTCCGCTGGGAGACGCCGCTGGAGCGGCTCGGCCCCGGCGGCGCAGGCCGGCTCGACATGGGGGCCCAGCCGTCGATCCTGGAGGCGGACCCCGTCGACGATCCGCCGGATGAGGCCGACGCGCGGGACGGACGCCGCGCCGCGCGCCTCGCCGCCTTGCAGGCGACGATCGAAAGCGCCCGCCCCGCCGCGGAACCAGAACCCGCTCCGGCGCCCGCCGCCCCGCCGCCCGCCGAACCGCCGGCTGCGGAGGCGCCCGCGCCCGGGCTGGAGGCGGCCCAAGCCGCACAGGCCGCCGCCCTACAATCAGAGAAAGACGCCCCCCTGCCGAAGCGCCTCGTCACCGCCCCCGACGATCCCGGCCCCGACGCGCCGGAGCCCGGCGAGCCCCGCCCGCAGGGCCGGCCCGCAGGCCTTTGAAGACAGGCGGGCGGCCAGTACACGACCAGTCGCCAAGACAGCCCATCGCCAAGCCGGCCCGTAGGGGAGACAGCCAGTTGCCATGACGGCGGCGAGCGTTTATGGGAAACGCGCCGTCGACGCGCCGCGTCGCTCGCACGGCGCGCCGCAATAGCTCAGTTGGTAGAGCACGTCATTCGTAAAACTGGTGCTCCAAAGCGTTTAGGAAACTAAACGCTTGTTTTTATTGGCGTTTTGAGATTTGACGTTGTATAGAAAAGACTATACAACTTTGCCATGGCTAAAGCGTCTCAAACCGGCTCTAAACGTCGTGTCGACACGACAACGAAGCACCGTACGCTGCCCATCGAAGGCTCTCTGGAAAAGGTCAAAGGCTACAACACGCTCACCATCTACAGGATGGAAGCGTCGCCCTACTGGTATGTGCGGTATTACGAAGACAAGAAAATCTACCGACGCAGCACCAAGCAGACCAACAAGCGGGATGCCATCAAGGCGGCACAGGAATTCTTCGCTGAGATAAAGCTGGCGAAGATGAACCGGCTGCCCATCACGAAACGCAGCGGCTTCGAAATATGTGCTCGTGGGCTTCTGAAAGAGAACAAGGCACGTGTGGAGCGTGGAGAGCTTTCAAAGACCAAGCAGGAATATGATGAAGCCCGCTTAGAAAACGACCTGCTGCCCTATTTCAGAAAATATGAAGTCGCTGATATCGACTACAAAGTGCTCTCTGGCTATCTGAGCCACATCAACACGCCAGAACGAAAACTCAGCACCAACAGCCTAAAAGTCCACGTTTCTCATATAAAAACCATACTCAAATACGCACAACGCATCGGCGTTATTACTGCCCTTCCGGCATTTCCCGCATTAAAGACTATCGATAAGCCACGTGGCTGGTTCAATTCAGCTGAGTACAACAAGCTCCACAACACAGCCAAAGCACGCATTGGCACTGTCTATAAAAAGGTTGGCAGCAAGGGTGAGCAGCAACGCACGATCACGCTGACTGAAGAGCTTTATGACCTCATCCTCTTCATCAGCACAAGCACATCACTATCGTCCGACAGCCCGACCAGTTCTTGAGGCTGACCCACCCACCAAGCAAGAAGCACTCAGGACCTGTGGTCTCCATGCCCATGGCTATCCCTGTCTATGAGCGTCTACTTGCTAGGCAGAAAGAGGAGGGGTTTGGAGGGCGTGAGGACTATGTGTTCCAGCCCCAGCATGCAGACAATCGTGATTATGCGATGCGGCAGCTCCACAGGCAGTTCGACCAGCTGCTGAAGATCACCAATCTCAAGAAAGATGGGAGAGGTGAGCCACGCAGCCTCTACAGCCTCCGCCATACCGCTATCATGTTCCGCCTGCTCCACGCCGACGGGCTGGACCTACTGACCCTAGCCCGCAACGCTAGGACCTCTGTGGAAATCATCGACCGCTTCTATGCCAACTACCTGACCGGTGAGATGAACGTCAGACCCCTCCAGAGCCATAGGTTGAGGGGCATGGAAGAGCACACTGAGGAACTTAGGGAGGAGATTGTCGGGGGGCCTGAGGGTGAGGAAGCGCCAGCTAGAACAGTCAAAAAAAGGGCAAAAGGGGGTAGGAAATCCGATTAGCCTGCTGTATGTAGCCCCCGTGTCGCCGCAATAGCTCAGTTGGTAGAGCACGTCATTCGTAATGACGGGGTCGGGGGTTCGAATCCCTCTTGCGGCACCAGTAATTTCAATGACTTACGGTAAATCCCAGCCCAGTGATCGACCAATTTTTCCTTATACGGATTTTATACGTATTTACCCCGCCGGACCGCACCCCTTAAGCTGACTCACGTCTCTAAAAAGTGGGGCGAAGCTTCAAAATGTCCGAACCGGCAAAAGCCGACCGCCGTCGGCAACCTCGCAGCCAAAAAACGACGCTCGAACATAAAGTTTTTCGAGACGGCGCGATCTACCTGTTCCGCCGCGGCGACTACAAGAAGCCAACTTGGTTTTGCCGAGTAAAAGTCCCTGGATCGAAGGGTTATCTCTCTTGTTCGACGAAAACGACCAACGAGCATGAAGCCTTCAAATTTGCAGATGACTTATTTTTAAAGAGCCTTGCGCGCGTTGCTAATGGCGGCGATCTCAAATCCAAAAAAACGGCAAATGCGATCGATGAATTTACTGCTTATATAGCTGAAGCAGAAAAACACCGATCAACTGTTGGCGATAAGATTAAATTTTTTCAGCGCATTAAAGAGTTCTTTTCTCCATATCGCATAAAAGAAATCAATACTGCGATGCTATCAGAATTCAACGACTGGATGCGCGAGCGTTCTAGAACAAAATCGTTGTCACCTAACTCAATCAAACGCTATTCTGCAAACATCAGCCAGTTTCTCAATTGGTGTGAAGAGCGCGGATACATTGATCAAGTTCCAAAATTACCTAAACAACGACAAGTCATAAACAGAAGACCACATTTCAGCAACGCAGACTGGAGCAAGCTAACGCGTCACATGCGTGAGTTCCTGAAAGTCAAAGACGGGAACAGAAAGACGCTGCGTGATCGGACCATGCTCGTGAACTATGTCCTGATCCTAGCGAATACCGGCATTCGCGTCGGGGAAGCACGCAATTTGAAATGGCGTGACCTGCGGGAAATTCCTCCTCCCAAAGGAAGCAACCAGCCACCAGACATTGCACTCTATGTGACAGGGAAGACAGGACCACGGGAAGTCGTAGCGCGCACATCCGACGTGAAAGAATATTTCAAGCGCATTCTGGAGATGCGGAAAGTCGAACTCGAGAATATGGCAGAAGGCAAGAAGCTGAAAAAGCTTGGTCACGATGACTATATCTTCTGCAATCGGGACGGTACACAAATTACATCATTCAAAAAATCGTTCACTTCATTGCTTAAGTGCGCGAAGGTTGAAACCGACAGCCACGGAAACAAGCGGACGATTTATTCCTTACGCCACACCTATGCGACGTTCCGCCTTCAGGAAGGCGTGCATCAGTTCATTCTTGCGCGAAACATGGGAACGAGCACCGCAATGCTCGAAAAACATTATGGTCATACGAGCAATGTAGCGAGCGCTGCAGAATTGACAAAGGGCGGCAATTTCAAGGGAGACAAGAAGGCGAAGGCATTAGATTGGTTGTAAGTGAACATCTACACGCTGGCTAAGAACGCTGGGACCAGCGTGAACCAAATCGAGCGCTTCTATGCGCGACATCTGCCGCTATCGGCTGAGCTGATTAGAAACTTGCAGACGTTTGGGGATGATAAATAACCAAAACAATTCTCTAGGAAGAGCTACGGCAAGCGAACAGCGGCACGCAAAAAAGCCAAGTTATCAAAAATAAATTCTTAGCAATTTTCCTTCTCGGAAAATACAGCTGCATCAAGCTGGCTCTGCGTAACGCCAAAAGCTAACAAGCGCGCCTTAGCTGCTATATAAACATCTTCAGAAAAACGTTCTCCATATTTCAGAACTAAAAATTCAGCGGTGAGATGAAAAAGACCATATTCAATTAATAAGCGAAACCCTGCGGTCTCTTGTTTCCCAAGGGTCCAGTCTACAATTGATTGGATCACCCCTTTGTTACCAATTTTCATTCTTGTGCGGCTCGCACGCGTGGTACGAGAGTTTTTCTCGGTCAATAATTGCTCATAAGCCGCCAAGACTTGAGCAAAATCCTTAATCAAGGGATCATTTGGAGATTCATTTTCCTGAGCAGCTAAATCACAATATCTATTTAGTACCAATTTATAATCCTCAATCAAGCCCTGAACCTTAAGGCGCGCCATAACAGTTCGGCAATCCTCCGTAGTCTTCAGAGCTAATAGATCATATTTCAACGCCATAGAAACCATCCCTCGATATACTCTCGCGTTTTCATATTTTGAAATTATTCCCCAGAAGTTCAAAGCTAGGTAAGGTTCATAGCTTCACATTTTATCGGCTATCATTCCAAGCATGATAATAACGATGCTCAATAACATCACTACTAGCTTTATGTCTTGCCGAGCATGAAGAACTAGAGCGTTGATTTCTTCTTTGTCGAGATATTCAATCTTACCTCGATCCATTTTATTGAAATGATTGCAAAGTAAGAATCCAATCAATAATGCAACGCCAGCTCCTATCGCTATCATCGTAGCCCCCCGATATAGTCTTTGATAAAAATGCGATATACCCTCTAGATAGCTCACTTAGGAAGCTCGAACGGCGAAGAAACTTTAGCTAACGTTTCCTAATAAACCTTAGATAACGCTATGACGTTTCAGTCACGTTTTAACATCACACCATCTCCACCACCCGCCGCTTAGCTTCTTCCGATCCCTCGATGTAGCGTTGGGTCGCACGAAGCGCAGAATCTCCTGCGAGTAGCTGAACGTCTCGCAGGCTACCGCCCACACTCGAGATACGTCTAGCCCAACTTGTGATGGCAGTGCGTCGTCCTGAGTGACTGCTAGCCCCTTGGAAGCCCAGCGCTCGATCCCAGCCAGCGGGACTATTCACTAGAGCGTGGCTAGATGTCATATCCGCTCGTTTGGTGGTCACAACGAAGGTGCTTGTATGGGGAATAGCGACGGTAGTGAGCTTTTTGGACAGATGAAGATCTTCAATCTCGCAAAGAATGCGGGCACGAGCGTCGAACAGATCGAACGCTTGTATGCTCGACAACTGCCGCTATCGGCTGAGCTGATTAGAAACTTGCAGACGTTTCGGAATTAAGGTCAGCGAAAAGTCAGTGCTCTTTCGCGCGACTATCCCAAATTTCTAATGCCTTTTTCCAGCTTACCAATCCATCGCTATCAAAGACGACGGACTTACCCGTTGCTATTTTGCGAAACAACTTCATTGCACTTAGGTGCGCACCAGAACGCATAAAATCTAGCATAGAAGTGCGGCTATCCCACACAGTAAGCGTATGTTGATACCCGCTTTTCATCGTAACTTATGCATCGATTAGACCGCGAGCACCCTTTGCTTGCCGAAAGGATCTAATGGCGTGCCACCAGAAGTGAATGGTGTATATCGGAGACAGTAGCTTCAAACCCGTTACAGATATGTAGGGCATAATCTACCTCAGGTATTATTGTTGGAGGCGAGCAGGCGCACACCTGAAGAAAAGCTGATAGAGTCCATCGGGATCCCAAATAAGCATGGAACTGAATTAATAAATTGCTTCTAGGCAGGATAGCCGCCTCTCTCGACAGAGCTAGTCAACAGTTCACATTAGGCTAAGCTAGAATACACCAACGCGAGCGGGGACACCAAAAAATCAAATCCTTTCACAAAATTATTCCTTTTGAATAATATGCGAAGGGGGGCGCATACCTGGTACATTAGAAAAAAAGTAAAGCTCTAATTCATCAGGCGTCACATAAAGTTGATTAGCCAATTTGTGCATCGCAAGCACATAGGATGAATATTCAGCAAAAGAAATCCCATATGATCCTGCATTGAAAATCTCTTTTAAACCGAAAAACTCTGCGTAGTTATTTCTTTGAATGAAATTTTTCACTCGCGCATCAAAAATCAGGCAGTTCATTCCATCAATTTTTGCACGCGAGAAGTACAAAAATTTGGTTGTGGTTGCAAATTTTACACCCGAAATTGAATTGATATCATGGAAATTCTCCTCTGTAACCGAGGAACATAATGAGATACATCTTTCAAAAAATTCGATACTTTCCAAAACTTTTTGTAGTAGGAATCCCCTACCTCCTGTTGGAAACCCCCACATCAAAGTTTTCAAAATCCCTTCATGCTTACTTTCTGAAAAAGCTTCAAACAAATGATTTCGATTGATAAATAAAACGTCCCTATTCTCAAAAAATCCATCAAACTTCCCCAAAAATTGCGGCTTACTAAAATTCTGTCTTTTAATAGTCACGCCTTGTTGCAGATAATCATTAGCTATCTGCTGTCGATTAAAATCCGAAAAAACAGTCATAGACAGCCCCTAGATCAGAGTTGCTTGAGCAAAGACTTCACGCTGAGTTTAGAATATGACCCTCAAAATCAAAGGCGATTCGCAACTCACGTGGAACTTTTTGTACAAATAACGATATATTTTTAGCGATCTCACTTGGCTTGCATTCTATGTGTATCCGCAATCCGTCTGAATACCAGGCACCGACAACAGTAAAATTATAAATGTCGCAATATAGAACCCGAAATTCGAGTCCTTTTTTCGCTAGAGATTCAAAAAAGTCTATTGGTGGATCCCACTTAGTGTCTGCATAAATTGCTAGTGAGCCATTCTTCTTTTCAAAGCCGAAAGTATCATCCGCTCTGAAGCCTCTTTTATGCATCCACTTCAGGTTACATAAATCCGCTACAACCCTTTTTAGGGCTGGGGTCTCGTTAATTTTTTTTATCTGCGCTCTTGAGAACTGAATTTTATTTTGGATCCAGTCGGTCATAACTGATTCCTCCATTCTCTGGAAACGGCTCCAAATAAACGGTATTTATTATTTT
>Ga0315899_10000351_pt1 | contig 57217 bp, 48 predicted proteins | sample LakEriMetagenome_2_FD_203518 | JGI IMG/M metagenome (GOLD analysis project Ga0315899, IMG submission 203518) | Freshwater fungal communities from buoy surface, Lake Erie, Ohio, United States - Buoy 4 MA112 | ecosystem: Environmental > Aquatic > Freshwater > Lake | place: USA: Lake Erie, Ohio... | reverse complement strand
CAACAGAACCTGGTAGAATACACCAGCGGCAGATTTTTTAACGACATTGACCTGTCCTTATCGGATGCTTCCTTGAACTTATTGAAAGAACATGGGGTGATTTTACATCGCCGTAAAAACAACAACGGTACAATAAGTCCTGATTCGATTGCAGCAAAACACTTGATTTATGAAGCGGAAGAAGCCGCGCAAATCAACGAGTTGAACGCCATGATGGCACAGGATTGCTATACGAATCTTATGGATCGACTAAAAGAAAAAGCACTGCCACAAAACCTCAACATCCTGTTATTTGGTGCACCTGGAACGGGTAAAACAGAAACTGTTTATCAACTGGCAAAGGCATCCGGAAGAGAGATCATGAAGGTAGAAATTAGTCAATCTAAATCCATGTGGTTTGGTGAAAGCGAGAAATTGATTAAAAAAATATTCCGCGACTATACGGACTTGGCTAAACAAAATGAACTGGCCCCTATCCTACTCTTTAACGAGGCAGATGCCATCTTATCTTCACGCAAAACAAACAATGCCAGCGCCGTATCTCAAACAGAAAACGCGATACAAAACATCCTATTGGAAGAATTGGAAAACTTCAAAGGGATCTTTATTGCGACGACCAACTTGGCCGAAAATCTGGACCGTGCCTTTGATCGACGCTTTCTTTTTAAAATTAAATTTAATCGTCCGAGTATTGCTTCGAGAGCGGCCATTTGGCAGGAAAAGCTGAGCACAATCACCGCGGAGGACGCAACGAGTTTAGCCAAAGACTTTGAGCTTTCCGGCGGTCAAATAGACAATGTAATTCGAAAAGCAGAAATTCAAATGTTGCTCAAAGGAACGAGTTGCAACGTGGAAGAATTAAAACAATTCTGTGCACAAGAAATTGTGTTACAAAAAGGGTTTGCGAGCATTGGGTTTGGGAAAGGGTGAAAAGAGATGCTATTTGAAATCTTTTGAATGAAATTGAATCCAATATTCTCTAAATCCTTTATCCGTTTCAACCAGTTTCATTTGAGTATTTCCATTTGCTAATCTGAGTTCAATTCTTTTTTTCCAAGCGATGGCAATTTCTTCATTAACTCTTTTATAATCTTTTACCCAAGTTCCTTTGTGTTCGATTGATGTTACAGAATTCACTTTTGAAGTTAATTCCAAAGGCATTACTATCTGATACTCACACTGATTTGATGACTTATATTTGTGTAAAACATTTCCCTTAATTTTAATTTTCAAATCATTAAAATTCAATTTATAAAATACTCCTTTGCGATAATTTGATTTGAGAAACTTTGAAATCCTATGCGTTAATTTAGTTGAAGTCATATGTGCTTCATCTTTGAAATTTCCTTTTTGATCCTTTACAAATTCAGGGCCAGTATATTTTGCAATAAAAATCACATCGTTACCATTTTTTTTCTGAATAATTCTTAAAATTGGACTACTAATTTCTGTTTTTTGGATTTTCTTAATTCCAGGTTTTCTTTCACAAGAAAATAAACAGAATAAGAAAATAAACATGAAAGTTAACTTTGAATACTTCATTGTTTTTTATTTTGATTAAACATAACAAAAATAAGAAAAAAAATGAGGAAGCAGAATGAATTACTAGGAAATAGCAGTTTCTTCATTGACCCTTTTACATTCTTTCACCCACGCACCTTTTGCCTTAGTCTTCGTTGATGATTTTCTTTAAGTCCTCTTTAACCTCCGATGAAATCTCCGAAGGATCATCGAAGGTTAGTTGCATGAGGGCCATCGTAAGATGAAGTGTTGAACGCAAATGGGATTGCGACCGATATAGCCATAATAGGGCGCCAAAGGCGATTAAGGCGACTAATAACGCAATGACAACATTCCATAGATAAAAGCAGCCCACAACAACGCTGAGTGCAACAGCACAAGCCCCAATAAACCGAACGTTTAATAGCTGGAATTTGCGTTGATACCCGCGATATTCTTGATATTCTTCAGGACGATCTTCCTTGAAACGGCGTAAGGCTTCGTTCATAAATCAAGCTTCCCTAATAGTGATCATCCATTCCGGTAAATCGCTTTCCCGTTTTAAATCTTGAGCTAATTTCCGAGCCATGCGGTCTGCATTCTGCGTCTTATGGTGCAACCTACCAAAATGTTCTTGATTGATTTTGACCGATTCGATATAATAAGTTAACGCATTATTTAAATCCTTCGTTTGTTCATAACATACGGCTAGTTTGAACGCCAGACCACAATGACGCTCACTGTTTAATACTTCCAATAATGATTCTTCAGAAACTTTTTGATGGATATCAAGAGATTTTAAAATCCACTTTATAGCCAGTTCGAAATTCGCTAATTCATAATACAAAAGTCCTATATATTCATATATAAAAGGAAGTTCCGATTGATATTCACCAAACATGTTTGTACGAAGTTCCGCGCATTGCACATAATATTCAAGGATTTTCTCAATGTTAAGATTATCGGCACGAAAGTCTTCGAGCAGAATCCCAAAGGATTGCGAAAGTTGGCTATTATAGTAAACTGTTGTATCAAGGACGATAGGTTTATTGATGCTTGGCAACTCTTCTAGTTCGCCAATCCAAACCGCAAAATTGATGTTAGCTCTTGCAGCAGTTTCATGATCATGTCCACCACAAGTCACCCCGATTACTTCGCCAAAGCTATTAACAAGAGCTCCTCCACTGCTTCCTTGTGAAAAAGGAGCGCTCACTTGAATAATATGACTGTGCCAACGGCCAACCCCATTAGGATAAATATTAGAAACGATTCCCTCAGTGACAGAATTCATAAAATCATCGTCAAAGGGCGTACCAATGGTCCAACAATCCTCTCCTTTTTTAGGAAGACTCTTTGAAATATTTAGGGATGGTAAATTTATTTGATTTGGATTTTTCAATAATATCGTGGCAAGGTCAATATCGTAATCTCCAGAAATTACTTTTTCCACTTCAAAATCCGTCAATTTACCGTTGATGTCCAATCGAACAATAATGGTGTATGCATTATCAATAACGTGATAATTTGTTACCACGGTTCCATTTTGATCGATGATGAAACCGCTACCGTGGCCGATAGGTTCTTCATGGATATCATAGGTTAATATAAGTACAACTGCGTTGTCTAAGCTTTCAATGTCTAATTGTCCCATTAATTTACTTTTTAGTATTTCATTTCTCGATTTGGTAAGATTATCAAATATTCTTAATAATTACAACTTACTCAAATTTAAATGGGCTTGCGTTAAAACCGTGAAGAAACCGTCCATTCCACTTCATTTATCCTTTTTAGATCAACGGAAATCAACCGAGCAAACACCCTTTTTGGGTTGTGTTGTATCGAGTTCATATCCTAAAATTAGTGTTTTTGCAGAATAAGATATTTAATGAACGGAAATAAGGGCTCTCAACTGCCTAGATTATTCTATACATTGGCTTCTGAATCTCGAACTGCTCCTGGGAACGTCCAACAAATGTCAAAGTATTTAATGTGGAAAATTAAAATCGGTTAACGGATTGTATAACTCCTCAAAAGGAAGGGTATATCGCGCTTACTCCTCTGCTTTCCACGTCGTGTAATCAAAAGGTCGATCCAGCGCTAGTACAATGTACAATTCATTATTTAGGGTATATTGCTCCAAATAAAACCGGTTAGGATTTATGGTGGTTAACATGCTTTTTACGTTTTCGTTCATGGCATCATCTGGGGTTAATAACTTCGCTAAGGTCGCATTATCGATTTGATCAAAAAGATCGGGAGCAAAATGTATGGAAGTATGGTAATGTGCATTTCCATCAAACGGCGTTTCTGGCAGAGGTATGTTCGCTTGTTCATGTGCGTATTCATTCATACCCTTCTCATAGCTTGGCGTTAGTTTCATTTCATGACCATAATATGTTTCTAAGGATTGTTCCATTTGGAGTAATAGATCCCGTCCTTTCTCTGAGGACTGCATAGACTGTGCTGTGGAAAACACGTAAAAACCCAGGGCCAAGCCTGAAAAAAGCAACTTGTTCATTCCTTAAAATTTAGTTGGTTAATAATATCGAGAGGTAACGGATACAGGAAAAATAAGTAACAAAAAACGTTAAGAATCTTTACTAAAGCTCGGCAATAGAAGTTCAACCCTGTTCACTCGTTCATCGAGGAGGAGAAATCTCGCTTGAAAATATTGGGCATAAAAAAACCCTGCCCTTCGACTTTGCTTAGGCACAGGGTATTTTAACGTGGTCCAAAGGTCTGAATTATCGAACTTTTTGAAGAAGGATTTGAAAGAAGTTACCGAATGGGAGTTATAAAAGGTGATCCTAACAGAAGTGCGAGAATGAGAATGGAAGCGAAGTAAAACAAAGTGGAGTGAACCGCTCTCGCTTTTCACTCTCACTCTGTTTCGTGGTCCCACTTGGAATCGAACCAAGCACCTACTGATTATGAGTCAGTTGCTCTAACCGAATGAGCTATAGGACCAATGTTACATTGCTGCAACGTATTTCAAATATTCGTCCTATAGCGAAGTTGCTTGTCCCGACAGAACGCAGTGAGCGTCGGGAAGCTATAGGACCAATGTTACATTGCTGCAACGTTTTTCAATCTTATCTTTCGACAAGGGTGCAAAAATAAGGATTTATCTATTCCTATGAAAGAGAATTTAAATGAAAATAAATTTCTTTATATCAAATTGATAAGCGACTAATTTTCCATGCTTCGCTACGCTGTAATCCAAACAGATTGCTGATTTATTTTCTATCTCAGGATTTCCCTTCAGCCAATAATGCCCAAAAAACACGGGTTTTTCAGCCGTGTAAATTGACAAGTCACTTCCCGGTGGCATTGGATAACTCCGTTCAGTTTCTGGACATTCCATGACCCCTTCCCCCATGTTGTTTTTTGTACTTGCCCACCACTTTAAGCGGCATTCCGAACGTTGGTGTCCCTCCTTATCTACCATAAATACACCATTTGGCAAGGCAATCTCAGGACCTTTCAACGTTTCCTCAACAGCCTTGAAAGCTTGGGAAGATTTAACACAACTTTCTGATAAAAATGATCCAGTTAAGCCACCATGGTCAGGTTGATAATTTTCCTTTAACCATGCAATGTGCGAGGGATTCCAATAGGCATGTACCACATTAAACGCGGGAAATTCAAGGAACATGGGCAAGGTCTGAAACCACCTCAGAAAAGATTCCCATTCGTTTGGAAAATCTTTGAATTGCCTGAGCGTTTCCAAATGCTGCTCAATCTCCTTCACCGAATGGGAACGGAAGAATCCCCCCTCCTCTTTGTGCGGTGTATGAAAACATACGGCATTATACTCATGATTGCCCATTACCGCATGCGCGCTTCTCGCTTCTACCATGTTTCGCACTATATGCAGCGTTTCTCTGATTTTAGGCCCCCGGTCTATAAAGTCACCCACAAAAACTACTTGTCGGCCTTCGGGATGCTTGTATATCCCTGAAACCCGTTGATATCCTAATTTCACTAGCAAGCGCTCAAGCGTGTCTGCGTGCCCGTGAATGTCTCCGATGATGTCGTAATTGGTCATTGATTTTTTAAGCGAAAATAACAAGATTGCATCATTAAAAATCAAAAAAGTTGCGCAATCCTAGAAACATTTTTTTGAAGACTTATGGAAGGAGTAATATGAAACCTTTTCCGTTCAATTAGCCTTGCATTCCCTAAAATTCAAATTTGTTTTTTCACCCTTCTCCGTAGAGCACATCTGCATTACTCAATGGTGGCCGAGTTCAATAAGAAATATGATGACAAATCATCGCTTCGGTTACCTTCGAACATGCAAGAGTTGTTATTTTCAATAATTTAGTGGTTGAGTTTAATCTTACTGCCAATGAATATGCACCTCGAAACCAACCACGATTATCCTAATCGCATCAAATTACTTGTAGATGAAGTTAACCGCGAAACAAAGGAATATTTAGCCGATGAACTCCTTCTTCTCAGTGAAGATATCCTCTCGCATGTTTCAGCCTATGGCGTATGCTTGTACCTACAACATGGCGGGAACTTACAAACCGAGAAAAACAACGACTACATTATGCACGATCTATTTTTAAATGAAGGTCATCAAAATGCAGGTCCTATTTTTTATCGTGTTCGTAATATAGTTCAGGAACTGAGTGCGGTTCTTTCCGATAAGCAAAAGGAATTATTTAAAAGCGATTCAAAAATCAATAAAAAACTCCAGGATTTAGCTTCTTTCAGAAATGCCCTCATGCATGGATTTTTTAAATTGCCCGCTGAACGGAATTTAGAGCTTGTTGAAGAAATTCATACTGTTCTTGAAAAGCTACTCAACTATCATGGAATCTTTAACCATAAAGCCGATTTCCACTTTTGGAAAAATGAAGGCTTTAGTGGTCATTGGTTTATCACAGACGATGCCGGTTGGGTTAACTTAGCTGGTAAAAACGTTACCTTATTTGAAAGGCTAGCCAGCAGGGCAAAAGAGGAATTACATTCAGATACCTTTGTAAATACTGTTTCTTTAAGCCATGAATCAACTTCTGAATTTGAATATAAAGGGAAAGTAGAAGATTTTGTAACCGAAAAACAGTCAACAGATTTCAAAGAATCATTGTATGTTCAGTTTCATCCTCGCGATAAGAATCATCAAGATGAATTTTATGAAAACACTTATGCTTTTCTTTCACAAAAAAAGGATATTGAGCTGCTTTCCTATACGATTGACGAAAATGGAATTGGTTTTACTTCTTATCTCTTAATCCAACAGCTTTTAAAAAATCTTGGGCTCCAAACCGATGAAAAGGACCCAAAGCAAAAGATAAAGAGTAAAGTCACAGGATTAAAGAAGAGTGGTAAAAAAATGATCATTCTCATTAACAATATTCATCTAGTTCCTTTTGCATCAGACCACATCACCTCGATGATGAAGTTTTTTAAAGATTCAGGAATTCACTTTGTCGGCATTGGATGGGAATACGAGCACCTAAATTCTGTCTTTAGTCAAAAATTAGATTTGATGGAAGAAAGACAGAAAAGAAACGAAAGAAATATTATACCGGATGATAATGAAATACAACTGCTCATAAAAAACCATACTCGCCATCGGGGCCCTTTTGAAAAGGAGGATGGACATGCTGACTTGAAGCACATAATTCAAATCATCGGCGATAGATTAAGAGATAAAAAGTCTGTAATAGCCCGTCAATTGGCAGACGAAGAAAACTTAGATATTGAACTCATCAACGAGGCGCTATATGTCTTATACCCTTATATCAAATATGATCAAAGTGGTCCGGATAACAACTACTTAAAAGACGACTTAGATGAGTTATACGGTTTTCCGAAGACCCAAACTGAAACCAGTTCTATCTTTTTAACCCTCGGCAGAAGAGACATTGACCTAGAATACAAACACAAAATACTCAAGCCATGAAGAATTATTTTGAAGAGTTTTATAAGCGATATGAAGACTTGAAAGGCGACCTTGTAAAAAGTGTGGGAGACCTGTCCTCTGATGAAAATCTTAAGAAAGCAATAAGTAGTCATCATCAATTACTGAATAACATCGTTATGGCAGGGCTAGGCATGGGGACCTTATACTTGCGCATGGGCGCAGTACTGATGATTGCTGAAAAAACAAAGGAGGGCTTAGAACCTGATGTTTCTTTTTTAAAAGTGATTGCCGATAAACTGATTCACAAACTACCGGCAGATGGTGATTGGTTAGAAATCTGGAAAAAATTTCTTGAAACAGAAAAACAATGCAAATGGAATGAAATTATCTCTAAATCTGCTCAACCCGATATTCATTCCGCGTTCGTATCTCTTAGAAATGATATCGCTCACCAGGAGATAATAATTAGTCCTTTTTGTGAATTAAGCCAAATCCAAAAAACATTAAAAATTCTTGATGGAATGACCTCTTTTCGAATACTATTTGAGCAGAGTATAATAAGCACTGAAAACAATGAGGTCTATTTTCAATACAGCAGTAATGAAGAAAAGCTAAAGATTTCTCCTTATGTGCAAATCAATAAGTCCAACGAACCGGAGGAAGTAGGAATTCTACCCTATTTATTTCAAGGCAGGTATTATGCTGGAGCTAAATTTATCAATACTGAAGGCACTGAAACCAATGCAAAAAAAGACGAAAGTGTTGATGACACCTTTGAAAAAATCAAGAGTGAGATTGCCCGTTTCAACGGAGATAAAGCCTTTGATTTCGATGAAAAAATCAAGACTTACAACGATTGGTGTATCGGAAGAGAAGACGAAATAAATGCCATAAAAGAATGGATAATTAAAGAAACAGATAAAAACGTTTTACCCATTTTCGCTCCTGCCGGTTTAGGAAAGGGAGCCTTGGTAGCAGAACTCATTAAGAACTTAAAAGAAAATAAGAGTAAACACCTTTTCCATTTCTGTGGATCCGGGGCGGCCAATAACCTTCAAGCCATACTGTATAGCTTAATCATTCAAGGTAAGGAAAATAAATATTGGAATGCTCAATCTTTACCTGAGAAATTTAAAAATAAACTAGAAAGATTACCTTCCCAATATACAGATGTGATTGAGCTTTTTCAAGCTTTATTAATGGCTGAAAAAGAAATTACGGAAATTGAAATTTCAAAATCACTTAACAATCCAAATCCTGATGGTAGATTCAATGCCATTTATGATTTGCTAATCAAGATGATTCAGCAGCCAGATAATGATCAATTGGAAGAAATCTTAAATCAATACTTTTTGACTGCAAAACAATTAATAGATACACGTAGAAATAAATTACCCATTGATTATTATCACTATATTTTCGATATTCATTTTAGCTTAACAAAGTATGGATTGAAGTCCGATTTATTGGATTTAGTTCCGGAGAACCATAGAAGACTTTCTAAAAAATATTTTCAACCATTGGTCATCATCATTGACGGACTCGATGAAGCTGCGGTAGCTGATCACAGCAAACGCATATCAGACTGGTTTTATATTTATGATGAAAAGGGGGAGCGTAAAGAAAAATGGATATCTCTTGACCATATAAAATGGATTTTTACTTATCGTCAAACCACAAAATACAACAAAGATGGATTTCAGTTTGATTACCACGAGTTTAATACACATGAACTTCCCGAAGTTCAGCCTTTAAAAGGATTAACTGAAGAAGCCGTAAAAAAAGGAATAGCGGAAAGTTTTGAAAAACATGAACCGTCCTTAACAAAAGAATATATTGATACAATAATTCAAAAAGGTTCTGTAAAATGAGTGCACTAGATCCATCCTACCTCCGTTCCATCCGAGATGGAATTATAACCGGCAACATCGAAGCCAACAAGAATGAGGCTTTGCCAGATGGCTTGGTTGGTTTGTATGATCAGGAATTATTTCCTATCACCATGAAATGGAAGGACCGAAAAAAAACCCTTGATTTTTTCTTAGTTTTTGCCTTAGCCCAAAAAGAAATTTCAGCCGATTTTGCCGCTGAGATTTTGGGTGATGAATGGTATAATTTGCAAAATGAAAAGGACTCGAAACAAGACAAAAGACTTCAAAAAGTAAATGGCCTCATTCAACTGCATAGCAAACGTTTCAGTTCTGCCGGTGGTGGCAAATTCCGTTTGTACCACGAGCGGTTTAGGGTGTATATCTTACAGAAGGTGTCTGAAAAGGATATTAATCAATTTAATGCCAAGTTTATTTCCTACTGTGAAAATCAACTGAATAATAAAAATGCTTATAAATCAAATTATATATGGGAATTCTATTCAAATCACTTGGTTTACGACTGCATAATCAATAAAAATTATACAAGTAAAGAGAAAATATTCATAAAGGCTACAGACCAAGAATTTATTAGTAATCAGATTAAAATTCTATCTGATATGCAATACTCTAATTTACTCATGTTTAACACATTAAAAGCAGAGATTTTCTTTTCTAGAACCGACTACAATAGATTTATTAAAAACATAGAAAATTTATTTGAGTTTAGATGCTCGTTTTTAGAATCTAATTTAGAAATTTTAAAATATAAACTTGAAGATTTTGTCATTTCTAAGGATTTTAATTTATTAGATGAGATTTTAAGAGGAATTGAAGGAATTGTCGATAATAAAATACAATCATTATTTTGTTTAAAAATTCTTATTATTTCTGCTGCAAATGAAATAGATATAAAAAAATATTTTAATTTATTAATTGATTTTCTAAAATTTGAATACTCTCTTTTATTCGAAAAAGAAGAGGAGATAGTTATTAGTGCCGTTCTTATAGATTATGCAGAAAAGATTAGTCTAAGCAATAAATTAATAAATTATATTACATGTAGAAAAACCGAAGAGGAGTTAAAAAACATGTCTCCAACTAAAATCGTATTTGAGGATATGTTCTTTCGTAATAATATTGAAAGAATAAAACAGATTAAAGTTGATTATGCAAATCAAAAAGATGCGCTTAGTTCATTGGACAATGTATTAAAAAATACCATTAATATTAAAAGCAGCAAATCTTTTGACTATTCAGTCCACGGCATGAATTATGATGTACTTCCATATTATTTGGTAAAGGATAACTTATATCCGGAAATTATTAATGAGACAAAAAAGGCAGAAGTTTTTCTCCTTGAATTAACAGAAAATTTTAGATTTAACGAGTTAAAATCTCTTCTTGAGCCATTTAATTCTTTTGATAGAATAAATAAAATATCAGTCCTTATTTGGGTATTAACTAAAAACCAAAGTGAAGCAATAATAAATTATTCATTAAAAACAATAATCATTGATTTTTTGAATGATTATTTAGATTATGTCAATATAAATGAATCTAAAACTAGAATAAGGCCTATAATTGATTATATCTTTAATAAAATAAATAACTATTCATTGAATATAGGATACGAAGGTTATGAATTTTTATCAGAAAGATTAGAAATTATTTTAAGCCAAATGAATGAAAGCGAATTATATGAAAAATTCAATTCAATAATTAATGGAAATAAGTTCTCAAAAAAACCAATTATACCAAACTCTGTAAGATTAAAATCTTTGATATCAAGAACAGGTGTAAGTCCGAGTTTAAGACAGTCTGTTAGAATTCAAACTACCACAAATTTATATTCCAATGTTAAAATCGAAGCATACATGGAAGAAATTGAAAGTACTTACTATGACTTTATGGAGTTACTTATAAGTAATAATAATGATGAAAATTTGCAAAAATATTTTCAGAGTATTACAAATCCCTATTGGAGAATATTGGCAATTATTGATACAATTCAAAATAAAGAAAACTATTTGGACAGGATAGAAATGATTGGAAACTTGATTTTGAAATCTGATTTTGGTTTTGAGAATTCTGCAAAAAAAGCTGAATTAATAATTGAAGTATTGTGTTTAGATTGTGAATTTGGTCAAAAAAATGATTTTATTAACCATTATTTTAAATTAACAAGATTATCATCTTTGAAGGAAAATGTGTTAAAATGCGCAAATAATTTAATTTATTTTTACGATACTGAATTTATTCAAAAAGTGTTGAAAATTAATCTTAATTATTCGAGCTCTTATGTAAATTTTTCAGAAAGATGTTTAAGTGCGTATTTTAAAAATATTGAAGAAGTTGAACCAGATCATGAAAATTTTCTATTGATATTAATTTTTGAAAATCATCAATTATTAAATAAATACAACAACATTAGAAAAGAAGACATTAAGGGTAATCTTCAGTTTTTTTATTCTTTAGCAACAAATAATTTAGAAAATAAAAATTATAAAAGAGCAATTTATTATTTAAATAGATGCCTAAACAAATGTTTAATCTCATATGAAAGAAATTATTCTAACGCAGTAATTTTTTACAATAACATTGGAAATGCATATTTTAATTTGCAAGATTTTACAGCAGCTCTAGGCTATTTTATAAAATGTCTTCAACTTGAAAAATTGAATTTTGGAGAAACAAGACCAATAATAGTTACTTTCTATAAAGATATTGCAAACACTTATGGTCAACTAAATAATAATTTGGAAAAAATAAAATATTTAGAAAGAGTTTTGGAAGTTCATAATACATTAAATGTTCTTGAAAAATCTGAACTTGCAACTACATATTTTTCAATTGGTGAAGCTTTAGAAGGTGAAAAGGATTTCAATAAAGCAATTAATTACTTTGAGAAAACGTTAAATATATACAAGGAAAATCCTGTCGATCATTATTCTGAACTTGAAACTTTGTATTTTTATATTGGTAACTTATTAATGGCTGAAAGTGATTTACATAGAGCTGCAAAGTTTTATCAAAAAGGCCTAGAAATAAAAATAAAATTGTCCCCTGAAAAATCTTTAAGTGAAATTCTTAACGAAATTGGAGGGGGAGTTCTTTTTTCAATTGCTCAGTCTTATTTTGTTAAAAATGAACTAGAAAACGCATTGGTTTATTATGTACATTCAGCAAACAGTCGAAAGCAAAGATTAGGTGTAGATGATGAGAGAACAAAAGCAGTAGTTTTACTTGCAAAAGAAATATCCGAGCGCTTGAATCAAATTGATAACCTACCCGATTGGATTAAAAACTTTTAGACAAATCTATTCAAATTAGGCTTTATCTTTTGTTGAATGCAATTCAGTTTAAATTTTAAAAACCAAACCAACATCAGATCTCAAAAGCAATAGACCCTTCAACCTCCAATGGGCTATCGACATTAAAAACCAATTGCCGAACTAATTAGTAACCAAAAATCATAAATATGGAAAAGTCAAAATCAAGAAGAGGAACGATAATCTTCGAAAATGAAAACGGTATTTTACTCGCTAGAACAGGAAGTGATGAGCGATTGATGTTACCAGGTGGTCATGCGAATCATAACGAACCTAGAATTATGGCCGCAATTAGGGAGTTACATGAAGAAACAAAACTTAGAGCTTATGAGGTTAAATTCTTATTTGATTTCGAAAGTAACAGTTATTTTCATAAAGTTTTTTTAATCAAGGCGCATGGAGAACCCGTTGCATTGCCGCCAGAAATAACATCTATTGATTATTACCATCCAGAGAAAACCAACATATATCATAGCTCAGTTAGAATGATTCAGAAATACCTAGAGATGAAAGATCAACTTTAAAACCTTTGATAAATTAATTGACCATGCTTGATCCATCCTACCTCCGATCCATCCGAGATGGAATTATAACCGGCAACATCGAAGCCAACAACAACGAGGCTTTGCCCGATGGCTTGGTGGGACTTTACGATAAGGAATTGTTTCCTCCAACAATGAAATGGAAGGAGCGAAGGGAACTATTGCATTTTTTCTTAGTATTTGCCTTAGCCCAAAAAGAAATCTCAGCCGATTTTGCTGCTGAAATTTTGGGTGATGAATGGTATAATCAAGCTGATGAGGACTCTTCGAAAGAAGAAAAACGACTTCAACGCGTGAATGAGCTAATCCAACTCCACAGCAAACGTTTCAGTTCTGCTGGCAATGGGAAATACCGTTTATATCACGAACGGTTTAGGGTGTATGTGTTGCAGAAGGTATCTGAGCAAGACATTGCTCAATTCAGTGAAAAGTTTATTACGCTTTGTGAAACAGCATTGCAATCTACCTCGGAGAAAGACCTTCCCGAAAAAGAAAATTATGCGCTGGAGTATATTACAACACATTACTTTATCAGTGCTATGCAAGGAAAAACAGAATGCATAAATAAAGAACACGCCGCGGCACTTAAAAAATATGCTTACAAACAACAATTTTGGGAACGACAGGTAAGTTTAACCCAAAGATATTTGTTGCCTAGAGTTAGTCTTGATAATTTAATTCGTTGGGCGACAAAGTTTGACGACAAACGAATTATATTCGAAGCAAATCTTAAATTAATTGAATTAGCTAACAAAGAAATCAAAGGAACATCCGAAGATTCTTTAATTGAATTGGTCAAATTGGATTTTGAATTAGCAATTTCTAGAATTCAAGATTTACAAATAAATGCGGCGTCTAAGTTCAAATTAATCCTTTCTATTTTTCAATATTTCCAAGAACACGATTTAGTATGTCAAAATGCAAATAACATTTTAAAGCTGATTGAATTATTGAAAAATGATGAAGCTTTACGCAAAATCACAGTACATAGCAATGATGTTTTTCCTTTTTTATTAGACTGGTATCGTAATGAGATTTCAGTGGAAAAACTTTATGAAGACAAAACTAAGTTTTTACATCATCTTGAAAAATTTGCTGAATGGTGCATGGAGTCTCATTCAGAGAAGAGTTCTGATATTGAATCTTTACTTATACATTACATCAATAATGACCAGGAAACTGAGAATATTCGTTTTAAATTATTTCAATACTATGTAAAAACTAATATCAACAGATGTATCGAGATTGTTTCGAAAGAGAATAAGGATTCTACAATCTTACCTCAATTTTATTTCGAATTACTTGAATATTATTTAGAATCAAATTTTGAAGAATGTAAGACCATTTTTAATGATAAAAAATTCAAATCAAGTAATTTTTATTCTTTGTTAAGAAATGGTTGGTATGAGTCAAGTAAGAAACGATTTATTGTGATCGCCAGGATTTTTACAGAAAAATCATTTCAAGAAAGTGGCAAACTGGATTTTGATCTTTGCTTCGAATTGCATAAGAAGGTTGATGCTGAGAAGCAATTCGCAAATATATGTGCAAAATATTTTGACACCTCATTTGCCTTCGACCTAATACAAATAAACTCTTCGAAAATCATTCAATATGAAGAATCTTCTGATTTCTGTTATTTGGATGATATTAATGCAGATTTTTTTCTGAATTTCCTCAAGGCGAAAGTCAATCAAAATGTATCAATTAGACAACTAAGATTCGTTTTTGGTTATTATCAAACGCAAAATGGAATTTATCCAAATTTGCTGAAAGCAATTGAACAAATTGAAGTAAAATTCCAAATGCGGATGATTCCTGAGAATGTGCTATTATTATTTATTGAATATTATATCTGGTTAGCTGAAATAGCCATTGTACTTAGGAATCTTGGAACCGCCGTTCAACTTTTAAAAAAATCAGGGTATTATCTCGATGAGTTAAGGGAGTTTTCACCTTCCCTTGAATTTCACATTTTAAAATTCTCTGAACAATTGGCGCGCAACTTTTTTACAATTGGGATCAAAAACAGGTGGGTTAATTGTGTTGAAAATATTGACAAAATGTTGATGCGATTCAATTGCTGGGAAAATAATTTAAACCTAACCACCGCAAAAAATGAGGTTACCCAATTGCCTGAAAATAAAATTACGAGCACTAAAAAGACGAAAAAGCAACGTGTGCTGGATTATTTAGTGGCAAATAATTATACGAAATACAGCAAATTTTATTTTGAACAAAAGAAAACTCTTCAAAAGAAAAACGTTAAAATAATTGATGAAATAAACCAATTAATCGCGAGTGAAAAATATACGGATTCAGTGCTTTTAGATTTTTTAATTCTCGAAACAGTTAAAAAAACTGACTTATCTCATCGCCAAGTCCAAGCTGTTTATTCTATGTTCCATACTCAGCAATTTCGTAAAATTTTTATTGATTACTGCATTACAGAGGGCCCTTTAAGTTGCGATTATTTCGAAGCACTTAAATTCATCAATTCTTTTGAAAATTATGAATTAAAAGTTTTAGCCCTTCAAGAAATAAAATCACATATTTTACCAAAAAATCTACTATTCAATGTTCTAATTGAGTTCTTTAAGAATATTAAATTGAAAAAAGACGAAAGAGTTGATTTACTGAAAAAATTCATAATCCTTCGCTTAATAGATACCGCAAATGATGTTGAAATTAAAATCCAAGATGACCATAGTATTAATCTAAAATCTATGATGGGTTTAATTTGGAATCACGATGAAAATACAATCGATCAACACTTATTCGAACTAGCTAAAGTGTAATATTCTAATTCATATTTAAATCTTTGAAATTATCTGAAAAACTGGGAAGTTTACCGAATCATCCCTAACCCTACAGTTTTCCATCCTCTCTGACCAGGACTTCATCAATAGAAACGGATGGTTTGTGCTTCTCAAAGTAGCTTTTTACCGTTTGAATCTTTTCTTCAATTGGTAAGGTCAGAAGTTTGCCTATAAGTTCGTCCTCAAGGTGGAGTTTTTTTATCTCGCCATAAAGTTTGGAGAGATCGAATTGAATGATTGCTCTAACCACGAACCAGCGGTCTCGTTTGAGCGTGTTCGACAAAAATGAGTAATCATCATTACATATCCAATCACTCAAGGCGTAGATCATAATGTCTTTGTCCTGATGAAATTCTTTAGGGACGCTTGAAACACAAAGATTGCTTGCCTTTAGCGCAGGATAAATGTATTCAGGTCTACGCCTCAACGATTCAGGCAACATATTATAAATTAGCGGATTATGCATGAATAATTCATCTATAAAAGCGATATCTTGCTTAAGATGTTCCGGAACGAATTGAAAATTATCATAATAAGAAGCTAAAGCTATTTTAACTAGTTCAACTTCAGAGCGAATTTGTTCACTGAAGTACTGAAGATTAGAACCATGTTTGGATATCATTTCGAGCGCAAAGGCCTTGTCATTTTGTAGTTTATCCCCCAGGTAATTGAATGCATGGCCATCATAACTTGTTGATGGCGACGTGTATCCGTCGAACCACAGCGCAAACGTTCTATCAGACCTGAGCTCCTCCGAACAAAATTTGAACAGGTTCCCTTCTTCTGCAGAAATTTCGAGTAATTCTTCCTTGGATTCAATAATTTTTTCGAAATAAGTTTTCGTTTCCGGACCTTCCATCGTAAGCGTTCCCTTATCTGTTCGCATGATAAGCCCGTTTAAGGCAAGCAGCGATGCAGGCAACTTCAAAATGTGCGTTTGTTCAAAATCGATTTCTTTTAAATTTTTTAGTTCTCCAATGTTCTCAGGGAGCACATGCAAATCAGTATGTTCCAAATTGAGCTCTTCCAATTGAGTAAGTTTACCTATGCTCGAAGGCAACTCTTTCAAGTGTCTGCTATTTGACAAATCAAGAATTCGCAAACTCTTCATGCGATCAATGTCATCCGGTAATACGGTGTAGGTACAGAAGAAACCAAAGGATAGCTTTTCAAGATCGGAAAGCTCAAGAAGTACCCTTGGAAATTCTTTGAAAACAAACTCACTGGTAGATCTGAGGTTGAGCTGCTTCACTTTTCTTAGATTACCAAAGCTATCCGGTAGACTCACGATTCGGTTATGTTCAATTCTTAAAACCTCCAAATTTGAAAGCTGCCCGATATTTTCCGGTAATTTCTCCAGTTCAGTGCGTATCATAACAAATTCGCGTAAGTTTTTCAGTTCACAAAAACTCTCTGGAAGACGTTTAATCTGATTATCGGAAGCACCAAATATTTCTAATTTCTTGAGTTTTCCAATTGTTTCAGGTAGTGAAATTAATTCATTACCTCCCACATCAAGTTTTGTTAGATTGGAAAGATCGGTCAGTTCATCCGGCAAATGTGTTAATTTCATGTTGCGGATAGAGAGCTTCTTCAGGTTTTTCAATTTTCCAATGTCAGGCGGAAGCACGTTTAATTTATTGGAACTTAAATCCAGTTCTTCGAGTTGCTCCAATTCAAATAATTCTTTGGGTAAAGTACTTATCTGATTGCCGTCCAGGTTAAGGATTTTCAGGTTTTTAAAACGGGTTATTTCGGGTAAGAGTAATCTTATGTTCTTATTTGAGATAATTATAGACTCACAGTGCAGGTCAAATGCAGAAAGGTAATCATCGTGAACATTACGCTTAAGTCTTTTGGTTATTGGCACCTTGAAAAAAGCACGCATCTCGGCCTCAGTACAATGGAAAAAATCCTCTAAAGAAGGAGAATCATCTTCGATTGGGACTAGCTTATCTAAGTCATAGTCCCAGTGATCACACCGAATTTCAATAAGTTTTCCGTTGAGCACTTTGTAATTCAGTACAAAATAGGAAGCATCTCCCATTTCAATGGTTATGACTTCTGACGGAAGTTTACAACTCAAATAGGCCGTGCTGACAATAAACTCAAAAGCTTCTACGGGATTTTGGATTTCGAGGTACTCGAGACCCGGATAGATTTCCGAAATATCGTATCCCAAAGGTTGCGGATCAAAACTCAGGTAATAATTTAATTCATCGAAGAAATCAGGAGATTGTATTTTTTGCGGGATTTTAACGTGATGATCCCTGAGATAGGCTAGGTTTTCATGATATAATTGTTGCCTTTCCGTATTTTTTTCAAACCAAGTTTTTAAGGGTTCTCCCCCAATGTATACATTAATGCAGGCTGATGAACCCCAACTCATACTGTCAATTTTAATTATCTATACCTAAAATTAAAAATAATACTTATTGACAATAGGAATGAAGTATTTACCATGAATCGTATAATTCCAATCTCAATCGTTTGAAATTCACTAAATTCACGCAACAAGTCAATCAATGAACTCAGAACACAAGACCAACCCTTTCTTCACCAGCCCCGATGATGACCAACCGGGCAGAAAACAATTCGTGGTGTTTAACGAAATTGAAAATTACCACTTGGAAGGACAAACCCACGGTAAATTAAGTCATGCCATTAAGCATTACGAAGAATTTGACAAAGCCGGTATGGACGATATCTTAAGCGCTGCCTTGGATTATTTAAAATCTCATCATAACATTTACCTGAAATCGATAACAGGTGAATTGATTGCATCAGGCCAACAAGCCCGGCAACAGATTACCCTCAATGCAGTGCACAATACCTTCGATTTGGTTAACGATAAAATCATGAAAGGTATCGCGCTTGCACATGAAGAAGAAATCCTGAAAACCAACTTTTTAATGCCGCTCGAAGAAAAATATGATGCGCTTATTACCGCATACATGAACGATCACGTTCAGGTGGAACGATTAACCGAAGATGAGCTTCAGCGTACTGTTGTTTTCGGTAAGCGAATAACTTTTAATGGTATATACGAGGAAGCAGAATACAGTTATATCCTTGACTTCAGTACTTCGGGTCTGTTGGTGCAAACAGCTTCTGAAAATAGCATATGCACCCTATTCAGAATCGACAAACAAGGAAATTGTTTGAATGAAATTAAACGATATTTCTCAGGTAATGTCGAAATAACCAACCCAATACTAAACAACTACTTGGTACTTTAGTGGGTAAAATAAGATTATAGTAAGTTCTTCGTCTGTTATCGTTAGAAATATCAAACGAATCATTTTTACTGCTTAGCACCAAGAACTCCAATCCGGATGAGGCACTTCAGGGTTTTCTGTGCCGTATTCTATTTCATGGCCATAACCGTTGATGCGGAGGTACTTTTCCTTCACCAAATCAATAAATCCTATGTAACCGTCCCTCAAACCTTCCTCTTCGTCATCTAATTCGTCTTGATTGTAACCAGATCCATAATAATCATCTTCCCAAATCATAACCGCATCGTTGTCCTCGTGAAAATTTGCTACATAAAAATCCTCAGGAAAAGAGCACATATTGTCGTCTTCAAGGGTAACATAACGAATGTTAGTTAATTTTCTAGGCTCTTGTTTCCCAAATATGTCCTCCATTTCAGGGTCTCCCAACAGGCAATGATTCATGAATTGCGTAAATTTCTCCGTATTCAGGTTAGGCACATATTTCCGAAGGACTGAAATCGTTTTGTTGATAAAATCTTGGTGATTTACTTCCGTACGTGTTTCCGCTTCGCTTCTTACCAATCTCAATGCATGCTTGGATTTTTCCCCAGAAACATAAGATACTCCGTCGTTGAAATCAAAAGAAATTGGCCACCCGTCGTATTCGTCTACCGTATCGGTAAGGTAGTTTTTTGTTTTGAATTTCAGGTCATCTGTTAATTTTTGAATACCCTCCTCCATGCATGCGGCATATACGGTTTCAAGCTCTGTCAACGTGGGTACCCTCCACCCTTCTGTCAATGTTGTACATAGCGCTTTTGCCTCTGCCAGGGTATAGGTTCCTTTTTCATCTTGATCCTTAACGATGAAAACATCATTCAAATGTGAAAATCTAGCCATAATATGAGTTGCTTAAATTGGATGAATAAAAATACATAGAATATGTCATTTCTTGTATATTCGTAAAAATTTATAACATGGAAGAAAGAGACGTTGAAAAAACCTACACCAAAGAAGAGTTTGTAAGTAAATTAAGAAGACTTGCGGATTGCATCGAAAAAAATGAGAATTTCAGAATTTCCGTTGCAGGCGAGGCTATTTATGTTCCTGACGGCGCAACCTTTTCTATTGAGCACGAACGAAGCGAAGGTTCACACGAATTGGAGTTTCAGGTTAAGTGGGGGGATTAAGCAGTCTACTCAGAATACTCTTTGGGAGTTTCATCGGTATTACAATTGGGGCATCCCACATATTGAAAGGGGTTATCTTACAGGTCTGAATTAATGACATTATGTATTTTCTTAAAAAATATTTTTTTATTTTATTTTCGAAGTTACAAAATTGAACCAAAAATCAATGGCAAGAAAAATAATTGTAGGGGACATACATGGATGTTTGGAAGAATTTGAGGACCTGTTGACCTTAATCAATCTACAATCCACGGATCACCTATTTTTGATAGGCGACTTGATTGATCGTGGACCCGATTCCGCGGGCGTGGTGAAAAAATGTGCTAAATTACCTCAAATCTGCCCAGTCACGTTGATTTTAGGAAACCACGAGGAAAAATTGTTGCGGTACTTGAAGCACCTTCGCGGTAAAACCGGCAACGAGCAACAGATGAAAGGGACCGATGAATTCCCGCAGCTTATCCATGCATTAACCGAAGAAGATCACGCTTTCTTGATGAAGGCTTACTTTTCGTTTCAATTCGAGGGAGTAACCCTGGTCCATGGCGGCGTTTCCAAACGACTCAAATTCCCTTTTCCTGCAACCTACAAAGTGGACACCCATGCACCCAAGGACTATCCAGGATTGGAGTTGCTTACAAAAATTCGCTACCTAAACCCTGAAGGTAACTTTGTCTCATTAAATGAGGAAGGCCCAGAAGATGCCTATTGGGCCGAAGTGTATGACGGTTCCTATGGGCATGTTTACTTTGGACACCAACCTTTTATGCAAGAACACCCCAAATGCTTTGAAAACGCAACGGGACTTGATACAGGGTGTGTTTACGGGGGCTGGTTGAGCGCTGCCATCATCGAAGGAAACACCCGGTCTTTTGTCAGCGTTAAAGCGAAAAAAACCTATGCAAATCCCCTTTAAATCAAGATTATAACCTATGGCCTGTACGATTCTTACCGTCCCCTTTGACCTCGTAGAAAATGAGAAAGGCGACTTTTTAAAAAAAGGGTTTGTCATTGACCAACAGTTGCAAAAAATTTTTGGAGATCCGAAGCATCATACAGGATACCTATACTCTCTGCAATTCGAAGAGACATGCGTATACAAAGCAATATTAAAAACCTTTTTACGGCAAAATTCGACTAACTTCAATATTCACGCGAAACTCAAAAGCAATTATTCCTTCGGTGACCGCAAGAAATACGCCAATACCATTGATAGCCATTGCATAAAGAAGCTGGAACCCAATACTTTTCCTAAGCCCGAAATCGATTATTTAGGCAAATTGCTCACTGAATTGGACGAGAAAAATGGCCAGGGCCTGAGATTTCGAACTAATCTCAAAAACGCGAAAAATCGATTCTTTACCATTGAGAGCGTTAGCGTTTTTATAAACCGACAAAACTCCGCCAAAGGAGTGGGATATGGATTTATTTCCGTTGCCTTGAATTGGCAAAATGAAATCGGACAACGTACAGCTATCCCTGAATTATCATCCGTTCGTGAATTTTTGCGGTATTTTGAAGAGAATCAACACAACACCTTCGTTCCCATTTTCACGGGGAAAAGTTCAAAAGAAATTACATCCAGTACTGAAGATCAAATAAACTATGTAAAAAGCATATTAGCAGTGCTAAAAACAAAACACCCAGACGTTTTTGATTCGGTTGAAGTCCCCGAAGATGCATACCAAAAACGTAATGTGAATTTCTTTTCCTTGTTTGATGAGTTATTGAAAAGTTTCCTGCCTTCTTCGACTCAAGAAACATCTTTTTATAAGTTCAAGGACGATATAAAGCCTTATTTACTGCACTTGGACGAGGCGCGTAATTTTACCTCGGAAAACGAACGGGATACTTGGATGAAATCCATATACGACGTGCTTCGAATTCCAGGAAAAACAAGAATATCAATGAATAATGAATTCAATTACAGTGCCATCATGGCCGACGACTCCTCCCTTTTTTATTGCTTGAACGAAGGAGCCTATGTCATGGATGGGAATTTTGCGAAAGCCGAAAAGGAAATGGTTAATGTTTACTTCCCTGCGTTTTTGATGGCCTTGAATCAAAAATACCTTTTTGATTACTTTCAGTTCAGGATTTCTGAGTTGAAGCTCAATCATCATTATCATTACGAACCAGATCATCTGAATAGGCTCAAAGGAAATTTGCTGAAAACGGAATTTCGACAGGTTTTTTTCCATGTCAGTAATTACCATGAAATCTCGGAGTTTTACCATGCCGTTCAAAGCAAGTTTAAAATTAAAGAGTTGAGGGATGAATACGTTACGAGCATTGAGGCCATTAATGAGCTGGTTAAACTTGCCGAAAACAACCGCCTAAACACCATCCTACTCGCGTTGACCATTTACCAGGTTTGGTTTGGAATCTGTGGTGTTGGAATTTATCCCCTAAATAAATCCTGGATTATTGTTACCGGATTTATTATTATAACCGCATTGTTTATGGCAAAGACCGAGGTCCGAAACTTCCTCTTTACCTCCATTAACCCGATCAAAAAAATAAAATACATACTATCCCATGAAAGAACTCGAATTTGAAATTGAAGAGCACCGTTGGAATCGTTTCATCCTTACGGTAACAGACGAGGAAAAATTTAAGGAAGAATTGATGGAATGGTTGAGGGAACATAATTCCCTCCAATTCTCCGACTTATTCGACAACTTCAATTACCTGGAAGTTTCCGAATGCGACGACGTTAATGAGGAAGCTAACGAGAAATTTCGGGCGGAACAAATTAAAAATGAACTCTATACCTTATTCAGCAACGAAATGGGCATCGATGTGGAACTTCTGGCTTTCCAGGCTAAAAACACCAGAATGGGCAAGCAAGGAGAGGATGAAGGGATTGAAAACGACCTAGATTAATCCTGTTGTTTTGAAATGAAATAACCCTATATTTGAATAAAAAAAATTGTTGGAAATTTTCTCGTTTAAATACTATCACTATGAAGGAAATTCAAGAAAACATTGATCAATATATAGCTTCATTCACTGGGATGAACAACCGCTTCCAATCACTCATTAATAGTGAAAAAGACCGGCTTAGTACGGTTGTAAATACCCACACAAGTGAATTAAAAAGCCAAGAAGAACATTGGATTATTACCCAAAAGGATTTGACCTTTAAACTTGAAAAGCTTAACGATGAAATTGTAAGGTATGGAAGTCTGTTAAAGAAGGAATTTAAACTTACTGAGCTTTCTGGTGTGCTCAAGGAACGTTTTCAAGAAATTGAGGTTGCCGTATCGGATTATGTGAATCTAAAACTTCGGAATTTTAGTGACGCGCATCGAAAAAAACTCGATAAACTAGAACAAGATCTGAATGAATCAAAAAATGAAATTGCACTAAAAATAGGGCTATTAGAAGATGACTTTGATGATGCACTCACCCAATTACACGAACAATGGGAACTTTTTAAAAAGGAGAATATTGACAACAACAAAGGCCTTTGTTCTCATGAATTATTAAAAAACTTCGAAGAACCATCTTTTGAAAATATTTCATCGGCTTTTGCTTTAGGAAATAAATCATTGGTCATAAATGCCAAAAATGTGACTAAGACCATTACTTACCCAGCATTGGTGCCCTTTAACGATCATCAAAATATTTGCATCGTTTATGATTCTGAAACTAATTCAACAGCAGAGAACATTTCAGATACTTTAATATTCAGAATGCTGTTTTCCCATATGCCTGATAAATTGAAAGTTCATATTTATGATCAGAGCATGAACGAAAAATTTCGCGAATTCCTGCCTCTTCCAGCCATGGTTTTGGATAGAGGATTTGAATGGTCTCAATTTCAAACACATTTATCCCATGCCGAAAGTTTAATCCGCTCCAAACTAGGACTGCTTTTTGCTGATATTAGTTCTGACCATAATTCTTTGCACGAATATAACCTCAAGCTCATCAAAGAGGAAAAATATGATGAAATCTTACCTTATTTCTTATTTGTCTTTGACGACTTTCTCTCGTTCAAGCACGAACAATCGCTGAAAGAAGATTTAGCCCGATTAGATAAATTACTTCAATACGGCTGTCAGGTAATCATTCTTATTAATAAATCCATCAATCCTGAAAAGTTCGCAACAACTCTTTCAATCGTTGAAAACCTGCGTTTCAAGGTTATAGACTTAACCATAAAAGAAGAATCGATCAAAAATCTTAACATTGAAAACATTTCAAACGATGATAAAAAGATACTCCTTAAGAATTTTATAACTGCACTTGAAAATCTCGCATCAACCCGATCAAAAGTAAAATTCAAATCGTATGCGGTTCCTGAAAAATCTATTTGGTTCAAGCAGACTGCATTTTCTGAAGTAAAAATCCCAATTGGGAAGTCAGAACTACGAGAAGGGTTTGAACACCTTTCTTTTAAAACGAAAGATATGCTTTCGAATGCCCTTCTTTGCGGAGGTGTTGGTTCTGGTAAAACCAATTTCTTAAAAACGGTAATCACCTCCCTTTCGCTCAATTATTCACCTCAAGAATTGGAATTATGGTTGGTGGATATGAAGAACGGGGCAGGTTTTAGTGTTTTCAATAATTGTCAATTGCCTCATGCAACTAAATATGCTTTTAGCGCTGAGAGTGAACTTATAAACGATCTATTTTTTCAATTGAAAAAAGAAATGGACGAGCGTTACGCCTATTTTGCCCAGTTTTCTGTGGATAATTTAGCCGATGCCTCCAAATTGGAGAATATAGATGAATCTAAACTTCGACGGATCGTTTTAATTATAGATGAATTCGCCTCAATCTTCACGGAAGATGCTGCATTTTTAGATGAGATTTCTATGAATCTATTGTCTATTATCCAAAAAGGCCGAGCCATGGGGATTAATTTGTTGTTGGCGGCACAAAATTTTAGCAACATTCGAAATTCTTCATTTAATCAAGCAGTAACCCTTATTCCTACCAGAGTTCTTCTTAAATCCAGTCCTGAAGCTGCTAAATCGGTTTTAGGGTACGGTAACAAAGGCTCTATTGAAATCACCAAAATTGGACAGGGATTAATTAATAATAACTTCGGAGAAATAAATAATGACGGTGGAAATTTCTTCTTTCGGTCATTTATTCTTGACAACGAAGATTTAGAGCCTATCTTAGGGGATATAAAGTCAGAAATATCCCAGCAACAATTCTCCTTGGCTCCGATCAAGTTTATTGATGCGTCGTTGCCGGCAACATTTGAAACGAATGAGAAATTATTCAATCAACTAGAAAGCGATAATTATGAGAGTGTATTCCATAAAACGGGTCTTAACTGCTACCTGGGAGAATCTTACTTAATGCACGAAGACAACCATTTTTCTTTTAAATGGAAAGTTAATGGAAGACAATCTTTACAAAACGTAATCATATCAGGCAACGAACGTGAACATTCCTCCCAAGCATTGCTGAGTATCCTATCAAGTTTAACCTATGGGATTCCAAAGGGAGAATTTGCGATTAAATGGTTAAATGCATTAGATGAAGAAACGGCAAAAGATCTTTCACTCGACTTGAATTTCACCAACCTAAGCAACTACGATATTCAATCTTTCGCGACCGATGAGCTCGAGTGTTTAATTGCCGGGTTGGAACATATTATGAACAGTCGACGAACGAGCAAAGACCGAATTCCGGTAATAACGTTTATGATAGGATTGGAAAAATTGATAAAACTGCATTCCGCAAATTACTCAGAAACGGAGCTAACAAGCCGCTTAAAAGTGCTAATGAGCACAGGTTCAAATTACGGAATCTACTTTGTTTGTGAAATGAATAAACCAAGTAGCCTTGATAAAATCTCAAGGGATCTCATCGGCTTTTTTGAACACAGAATTTGCTACTTTGTGAACGCAGATGAGTCATCCTATCTCATGAATTCGAAAGCAGCAAGCCAGTTGATTAACATGGATGCACCAACCATTCGAAACAAAGCGCTTTACTTCTCACAGTCTGAGGCGGTTGCTTTGAAATTTAAGTCTTACCATAATTTCAACGATACCAACGATTTTATTCGACCCCAACAACTAAAAAACAATTTGAATCTGCTCGTGGATTGTGCCGGATTAGTATCGACAAAACCAACCACAGGTGAAGAACCAGAAGCAACTGTTTCAGGTTTAAGTTTAAGGGCTGCTTTGGAAAAATACCCCCATTTGATGAACCAATATAAAGAAAGAAAGAATGAGTAATTACGCGAACGTTAATCCAGATTCTCTAAAAAAAATTAATGCAGATATTAAAAATTTGATGGCCCAATTGGAACACACAAAAAGAGAAATGCAGGATTCATGCGAGAAATCATATCTTGGTGGTAACAGAGATGTTCAATTTGAAAAGGTAAGAGCTTGTATCACTAACAGCGAAGACCAAATGATTAAACTGAAGAATTTTATGACGAGATATACAGATTATCTTCATAAACAAGAAAATGTAATAAGAAAACACTTAGATAAAAAAGGACCAAAAATCAACTAATCAATTAATTATGAGTAATGCAGAGTTTAATATCCCAGCAACGCTAACTTTTATAGACAAGTTGGAACGTTTTTACGGTTGCTTAGAAGAAGAGAAGTCAAAAATAGAGCGATCTATAAAAGAACTTTCGGCGCAATGGAAAGACCCTAAATTTAATGAATTTAACGATGAATTTGCGCAACATTTCAAAGATTTAGAAGAATTAAAGGTTGCACTTAAAACGTATCATGATTACGTACTAAAAGATTTGCTTCCTGACATGGAGGAATATCTGAAAAATAAGATACAATGAACATCTCCAATGATTTAAATTGCCTTAAACAACAAATTCAGCACTTAGAGTCAGCCAAGGAACAATTAATTATATTGAAAAAAGATTTTCCAAAATCAGTTGATGACATGTTCAACGCTGGTAATAGAGACCAACAATTTATCCTGTTGAAAAATGCCGTTTCCAAATCAGAGGGGGATTTAATGAAAATCATTGAAAACTTGGAAATTAAACTAAGTGAGTTAAGATCCAGATCAGAACTTATTGAATCTTATTATCAAATCAGTTTATAACCCATGAGTGAATTCATCGTTAAAGGCCCTGAAGTATATGCGGAATTGGGTGCTGCATTCCAGAAAATAAATCAAGTCGCTCCCACGGTTATCCCCAAGGTTGAAGAAGTTATTAAGAACATTCAAAAAAAGCTTGAAACCGACCTACTCGAAACGGCTCAAGAATTGAAAAAAAAAACAGAAGAGATCAAAAGTGCAGAGCAACAATTAGAAAACAGTAAAAACGATCAAAATAACCCAGAATCCAATAAAAGCAACGATGGCTCAAATCAATTAGCGCAGGTTCATCAGTTGAAGAGAGAACAAGATGACCTGAAACAAAAGGAGCAAGGCTTAAAAAATGCGCTAGCGAACATAAATCATTTGCTTCATCAAGTAAATGAATGCGAAAAGAATATTCTAAACCGTATAAGCGAGACAAAAAAGGCCACCAGTGCTTTAGATGAATTTGAAGCCCTTGCCAACCAGTATATAAACCTTACAACACCTTCGAGCGCTTCCTCGTCTTCTTCCTCGTCTTCGAGCACTGGCAGCTCAAGCACACGAACAACAAACGATAATAAAAAACTAATTGGCGATACTCTTTTTGTAAATTGGGATCGAAACGCTTCTATTAACCAAACAGATCTCGATCGCCTAGAACAATCGTTGGGCCATGGTGAAATGCAAAAAGCGCAAAAAATTTCGTTTTCGGGATTCTCTCAAAATGACTTTGCTATTTTAAAGAAAAATGGTTACACCATACAACCTTTGGGCGATAATAAATACAGTGCTTACCGTGAATTTTAACCACATGGAAACGAATTTAAAAAACATTATTTCATCCCTCGAAAGTGAAGCAAAAGCATTCGATCTAACAACTGATTCTTTGTCAAGTCAATGGAAAGACGCGCGAAAAAATGAATTTTATTCCAAGCATGTTTCTCCATACAACTCAACATTGAAAGACCTTATCTCAGACTTACATTCAATAGAATTTAAGCTTCAAAATATAACGAGCGAATTGCAAAATATTCGTAGATAAATGTTTTTACTTTAGGATTTAAATCGAACCCCGGTGCTACTCCGAATAGCCCTTTGACAGAACCAACTGGCTCATTCGGTTGAATCGTATTTGATTTTATGTACAAAAGTTATTATCTTCGAATTCCAGTTTAACCTATGCCTACAGAATACCATTGTAAAAATAATTCAACACATGTTTTTCAGGAACTATCGGAAGATCTTTGGTGTCCCGAATGCCCTCGAGAATTGCGCAGCGAACTTGAACCTGTAGAGGTCCCTAAACCTGAACCTATTGTTGATCCAAATGAAGAACAAGAAACTAACAAAACACCTGAACCTGAAGCACCTTTAATAACGGAAGAAGTAACATCAGAAGAAGTGACATCAGAAGAAGTAACTTCTGAAAACCCAACAGACGGATTGGGCGCAGCCTTATCCGCAACAGCAGAGCATAATGCTGAACCCACTACAACCATCGGAAACCAAGTTTGGAGGAACGCTTATTTAAACATTACGGAAATTGAGGGGCTAGTTTTGGCTGAAAAACCCGAAGAATGGAAAGCTGCACATGAACGTAAAACTCCTGCCTACTGTTATCCCAATGAGGATGCAAAACTACACAGTGAATTGGGTTGTCTTTACAATTGGTTCGCCATTTCGCTACTAGAAAAATATTTACCAGAGGGTTACAGAATACCAGATTTAAACGACATTAAGGAACTCACCCTCAGCAGTACTGATGATTTTCTTGCTCAAGAAACTCATGGCGTTGGATCAAATCCCATCGCTCATCGGTTACCGCTTTCTACTTATGCAGATGGGACATTAGATCGTTGCTTTTGGACCAACCAGGCGAACGGACACTACACAGCCCATGCGTATAGAGTTTCAGTTGATAAAAAGCAAATTCAAGTGCGGCAAATTGATAAGAACGCCGGTTATTTTGTAAGAGTACTCAAAACAAAATAATGTCGGAATTATACATTTACTTACTAATTTTAATCGTTGCTGTAGTAATTCTTAACAGTAACTTGTCCTTTGGTGCTAAGCCAATTACAAAAAATCAAACTGAAAACTTATCGGTTATTGAACATTTAACCCAGTTTGCTACTAAACAAAAAAACTACCGCCGTACACCGCGTAATTTTTCCTCTTTTGGTTATGCAGTTCACGGTAGAATTGTTGAAGAAGATGTCTTTTTAGAATACAAATTCCCTCTAATCGGAAGTAAAGAATCTCAATTCACTATAAAACTGAACGCCAAAACCACCTCTTCCACGGTTAGTCAATTTGGATGCAAAACAAGCTGTTTCGCCCGAGAATCCGAATCAACTTACAAATTACAATCAACCGACCACGATTTTTTGGCAAAAAACATGAATTGCGACGGATTCTACTTTTTTGGTTTTGGAAAAAATGGATATGGAATTAATTACAATGAAGTAATTGGATTATCTGACGAAATAAATTATTCAGTCGCTCGCTTTATCGAATCTGAATTACAAAAATTGGGCAAGGACACCTATGAAAACAGGGTTCGTGCTGCTTTGCACTTTGTTCAATTTATTCCCTACGGTGTCCCCGATTTTGATGAGGGTGAGGATGCATACTTCGGTTTAGCGCTACCGCACGAAAGTTTAGCCATATCCTACAGTGATTGCGATAGCAAATCAACGATGTTTGCCGGAATTTTACATCATTTGATATCTGAACAAAACATCGTTTTAGTGGACTGTATCATTGAAGGACAGGGACATATGATCACGGGCGTTGCTGGGGTATATTTTCCCGGCCAATATGTGACACATCAGGGAAAAGACTTTTTGTTGATCGAAACAACCACACCCATTACCTTGGAAAATCAACCAAGCAATAGATTTCAGGAAATTAGTGTAATTTCGGTAAAACAACAAGGATAATAAAATGATTGAAAAAATTGCTTCATTAGGGGAACCAACGCTGTGGACCATTTTTTTGGTTTGCGCTTTGCTGATGGCTATTTTTCCATTTTGGAAACAGATAAAAAAGGCAATTCGAATTAAATTTTCGAATCAAAAAGCCGCGATTCATGATTTTTCTTGGCGCTTAGCACCAGACCATTATTTATTCACAGTTAAAGACAACGAATATTATCTACAGTCCAATAGTAAACAATTTATCCTGGAGGGAGGCGCAATTATTCTTTCTTGGCATGTTACGGGGGCTTACCGTGTCGACATCCACCCCTTAGGTGACGATATCAAAGGAAACACAGCGGTAATCCCTGCAAAAAAAGAACGGAATCGTTTTAGGTTAACGGCCTACACGTTGGAAGGAAAATTAACCAAAGAGTTAGAGCTGAACCCCGCATTATTCCGGACCTTAGATACCTTTAATTTAAGCAAAGAACTTCATTTTAAACAGAAAAATCACAAACTAAGAACTGTTGCGCTAAGCGAGAAGCGATGGATGCACGGGAAATACAAACGTGGGAAAATGCAGCCTTTAGCTACAATAAATACCCATAATATCCAACATAAGAATACTCGCTATTATTTCACAACATTATTGGAGCGCTTGCGATTTTTTAATCCTAACATAGATGCAAAATCTAATGTAATTACGTATATTAGCTCCAATAAAATTGTACGAACTTTGCGATCTAACAACGCGAACTATAACCAAGCCCTAAATAACAACCAAGAACCCCTTTAAAACGAGAACACTATGAGTCAGAATAAAAATTCCATTGGAATGAATGAATTGGTAGATTACCAAAAGAAAAATTATGGGAAAACCATGGACCGCATCATGAAGTTTCTCTGGAAATGCGGAGGTGCTGATGCGCAAATTCTACAGTATGCTCCTTATGCAGACCACATCAAAGCTGCTGGAATTGGAGGGGTAGTTCTTGCGACCACTGTCATGGCAATGATCGCTATGGGCTTTGCCATGCATACCATATTTGGAGAAAACACCAAAAATGGGCATGAAGGTAATTGGCTAGTAACCATCCCTGCCGCTTTGGTTTGGGGATTAATCATCTTTAACCTCGACCGTTTCATTGTTTCCACAGTGAAAGGTGACGGTACCGAAAAAATCACCTGGGGTGAATGGGGTGCTATGTTGCCCCGACTATTTATGGCAGTCATTATTGGTCTTACCATTTCTGCTCCGCTTGAGACGCACATTTTTGAGAAAGAGATCAATAGAGAATGGGGTGAAGTTCAATATAAAAAATCACAGAATAGAGCTGACCAAGTTGAAGGTATTTACGATACACGAATCAACGAAATTAAAGCTAAACTGGCGAAAAATGATAGTATATATATGTCAAATAAAGTAATATTCGATTCTCTAAGCAATCAAATAAACGATTTACAAGCTGGTGTTGGCGTATACCGAGGTCAACCATGTAATGTAGGCCCTGGATGCCCAAAGCATGGAGAAATGTATGGCTCCAAAAAAAATGCTGAAGTGATTATGAATCAATCGAAAACCAGTAGAGAAAATTCTGAGAAAGAACTTGCAAAGCTACTTGAGGAAAAGGACAGCGAAAAAAAGGCACAAATGGATTCAATTAGAGCGCAATTACCTGGTTTTTTAGACCAATTAATGATGCTCGAGAATTTATCATCTCACGGTGAAACTTATAATCCTGTTGATCCTGCGACCAAGAAGCCAAAGATTGACCCAGAAACAAACCAACCTGTAATGGAAGAACTTTACGGTGCAGCTTGGGGCCCCATCTGGTTAGTCCGTTTATTGTTCATGATTGTTGAAATTGCACCGGTCATCTTTAAGTTTATGATATGGGATTCTTCTTATGACTACATGAAGGACAATGTTGCCCAAATTCTCGAAGCGAAACAAGGCATTTCGTTGGAGTCGTTTCCGGATGAAGACAATAAAACCCATAGAATTCGTAAAAACTACAACGCAGAACGCATCGTAGAAGTCGCGAAGCGGCAAAATGAACTCGAGAAAGAGAATGCTATTCATGCGATTACCTTGTATGCGGAGCAAGAACGTAAGGACATCGAGGAAAATCCGGATGCTTTTGTTCAGAATCAGGATAAAACCGTTGATTCCGACGACCTTGAATCCTCACCAAACGCGTAAGGAATTCCTGCTGAATGGCCGGAGAATTGGTTGTATACGGAACGTTTCGTGGTCGGTTTAAAACAGACCAAGTTCTTCCATTAGGGAGCAATGAAGCCTTTCCCAAAGATTTAACCAATAAAGTACAAGTGTACAGTGGTACCCTAGAAGACACTGTGTTTGAACATGAATATAAACCCGAAAAGCATCGGGTGCTCTCCTCATTTGTATTATCCAACGTTCCAAATATTGAAATCATTGGAAATCAAAGCGAAAATGCGCAATTTGCGGATACACGAGTCTATGACTTTACGCAATTAGTGATTATTAAACCAGTAATAGAACGCACCTTTCCTATGAATGGGGGCACCTATGGCGAAGTAAGTGGAATGGCCTATGGTAAAACCGCAGATCGTCCTCGGATTTCTAAATTAGATCCTCCCGACCCCCCAACAGTAACCGGAGCAAATAATAACGGAAATAATACGGGAGGTGCTGCGGGAAATAATGGGTTCAATGACCAATCACAAATTGGTGATTTGGTAAATCGCACTCAGGAAGGCTGTAATACACTTTTTACTGGTTGTATTGCGAATTTTTGGCGCATTCTAGGGTATCTTCTACTGCTGCTTTTTCTTTGGTGGTTAATCAAGGCTTGCTCATCCATGGCTTCGGGCACCGATTGCCGAGAACGGGATCAGAATGAATTAATTCTTAAAGAAGAACAGAAACTTCGAGATTCATTAAGGCATATTTATGAAGATAATTTAGAACAAGCCTTGGCAAATATTAATAAAATTTATTTTTACCGAAATAGCGATGAAATTCACAACTATTCACTTGGTGATAATGGAAGTTTGAAGCGATTGATTTATCTCTTGCAAGTGTATGAGGATAAGTCTTTCTATTTAATTGGCAACTATTCTGGAGCGGGAGTTGAAAACGCCTCACTGCATTTAGATTCAATGCGCGCCATCAAAATTCGCGATGTAATGATGATGAATGGAATCGCTGCAAATCGCTTGGAAATCATCAATAAAGCCGATAAAGAACCTATAGATCAAGCCATTATTTATCCATATATGTTGCCAGATTATTCATTGCAATATTACAACAGGAATATGCGGGTAGAAATAAAAGTAAAAAAATAAGATGTCGAGCCTAGGTAAATACTTTGTTAAAGGTCATTTTGTAGGACAATTCACTACAAATCAAGATAAAGTGTTGTCTGCCGGCCATCCGTTGCCGGAAGGAGACGAACATCAAGTGAACATCTATCGTGGAATTATAGATCAACCGAACCAAATTGAGGTTGAAGAATTCAACAAATCTCATGGATTCTACAACTTCCGGGAAGTTAATAACATTCAAATAAATAAGTCATCCGCTTGGCCTATTGAAAATGATCGGATTTTTTCCATGAATCATTTGAAAATGAACAATGTTGAAATCAGTAACGTAACTACAAGCGACGGGAAAACGAGAGGAGAAATACGAGGAGATATTATTGCATCAGTCTCTGAATTGCCATTTGAAAAGGGCGAGGAGAAACCATACAACCCGGGAAAAGCAGCAAAACCGTTCAATGTTGACGACAATAATCAATTTAGTGGTTCGGGTGATAATGTTGGCGGAAATTCAGGAAATCAGAACGGAGTTGGTTCAGGAACCGGGGGACCAAATAATCCCGGTGGTAATAATCCAGGCTGTCTCGATTTCGGGAACAAACTCCCGCAATTTCGAAGCGGCTGCAATACCAAATGGTTGCGATGGCTACTCTATTTACTCTTGATTTTATTATTGCTTTATCTTTTGGCTACGTGTACACAAATTGGAAAGAACATATATTGTAAAATTGATAACTGGAAAATAAAAAAAGAACTTAAAATCGTAAACGCAGAAATCGATACCCTTCGTACCCGAATCAACCAAACCATACCCGTGGCAGAACCTTGTGGGAATAAAATTGATCATAATGGGACGAATGAATTTTGGGATCATCGTTATAATATAGGCACCCAAGATGGAATGGTTTCAATATTTTTTAATGCGGTTTATATACCTGATAGGTTAGAAGTGATCTACGATGGTAAATTAGTGGCTCAGACAAACGATCTATCAATAAATGGTTATCCAGAGTTAAATGGCAAAGGCTTTCAACAAGATAGCATAACCTTATATTTTCCATATAAATATGATAAAACTAAGCCCACCGAACTACTTCTTCGGGTAATTCCAAACAAAGATGATGATGGAACTGAATGGCACATTGACTTATCCTGCCCACGATGAATTTAGGTAAATATATATTCGGAGTCCGGGAGGAGTACTTTGCGAAGGTAAGCACCAAGGAGAAGGAACGTCAATTTCTTGTGTTCAACAACCTCACCCTCATGTATTTTATCCTAGTTGGGTTTGCGATTTTATCAGGACTCGTTTTCGGGATAATGATTTTTAATAACATTTTTCTAGCCATTGGAATTGGTCTTTTTTTAGGAGCCATCTGCTTTGTTTTATTATTGTTGGTCTTTTTTCTGAACATGACTACCAATTATCAGGGCCTTTACTTAACCATGACGAACATGGAGCCTTTGTTCGAAACTCATAATAATGAAGATTTAAAAGGACTTTCAGATGAACGAGCACTAGAAATGGTAGCTAATGAAAAACAAAAATTACGCGAAACAAATCAACAGGCCACCTTCGATCATTTTCATTTATCAAGCGTAGTCACCTCAGCGGTTAAAGTTATTTTAATTTTAATCATTTCAGCCATGGTTGCGAATGCCATGGAGTTTGTTTTTTTTAGAAGTTCTTTGAATGAATCCTTACACAAAATCAAAAGTGACCCTACGATTATTGCTTGTGCTAGCGCAAAAGAATCTGAGCACAACGATGATTTGAATCGAAAAATTGGATTAGCTAAATGGACTTTGAACATGTTAGAACCGAATCCAGGAGAATCCTTCTTGTTTATTGATTCCCAGTCTTTTTTACTGTCATATCAAGTGCTTGAAATGAGTTTAGGTCCATGGAAGGTACTGTTAGATATTGCATTTGCTTTATTGTTCTTGACTCCATTCATTCTGTTAAGGAAAAGTAATGAATATGCGGGTGGGATATTTCTTAAAGAAGCTGCGCTCATTGATATTGCACATTCTTACATGTTTTTTTTATTAGCCGAACGAGAGCGCCAGAAGATCAAGGAAGAAATAGCATTGAATTACGACTACACGGTATTAGCAAAGAAACCAACGGATGAAGCGTAATTTTTTTGATATAAGTAACCTTGTGTTTTGGATTTTATTAATCCTGATTGGCGTATTCATTCTCCCATATTTAAAAGAACCGCTATATGACGAGGATCGTGTAAAGGAATGGGTAACACTTTTTGATACGATTCAACCTGTACCACAAAATGACACCCTGGTGGTCATAGATACTAGCGGTACGACGATAGACACCCTACAATATGCATTTAAGGTTTGGGATTGGCACGATTTCGAAGGGAATTGGCATAGTATAAAATTTAAATATCCGGTTGGTTCATTACAAGAAGCTACGATGAATAGGGCTTCAAGCTTTTCATATGACCCACTGTACGAGCATGATAAACCCATCCTGAATGATCTCATTGTACAAATGAAAAAGCACATCGACACGAAAAATTTATCATACATGGATGCTTTAGAATATGTGTGTTCTTCTGTTCAAGACATTCCATATACTTTGGTACTCGATGACCCTAACGGTTGCCCATGCGAACAGCCGTTTGGTTCATTTTCCGGAAATTGTCGGGTTCAATCAGACGGGGATGGCTGTTGTGAGGGAGTTGGTCCATTTGGTGTATATTCACCTTTTGAATTTGTATATTATGAAACAGGTGATTGCGATACGAGAGCACTACTGGCTTTCACCATTCTAAAAGAAATGGGGTTCGATGTGGCTGTAATGGTTAACCGTACTCATTCTGTACTTGGAATTGCAAACATTGGTAAATTTGGAGATTCATATGGTAAAAATGCCTACGGAAAAAAATATTATTTGTGGGAATTAACCTCTGAGTCTTGGAGATTTGGTCAAGGAGTTAGCGGTAATGACTGGAAAGCAGCGTTAGAATAGTAATTTTTAAAAAATAAGTTTATGAAAGAGTTTTTGAATATTTTATTGTTATTGATTTTGGGTATTGTCTATGTTGTCTCGTTTACAAAGGTTATTTCTTCCTTTCTGAATAAAATTGTACAGCAAAGAAACAATGCAATCATTGCCTTGTACCTTGCCGCTATCGGTTCTGCGGGGGTTATTTTAATTGATATTTCCAAAATAATTACGGATGCGTTTATCTTTTTCTTTGAGGCCGGAAATATTGGAAAGTCCATTGGTTATACCGCATTATTCTTCATCGGAGCATGGGTATATTCCCTGGCTCAGTTTCATTTGAGTTTCTTTTTGGTTTCCCTCTTGTCAAAAGAAAATGAAAAAATCCAATTGAATAATAACAATTTAGAAATTGCTTTAGTGCATGGGATAGTTCTTATTATTTTATCCTTCTTGGTAGGACCAGCGTTAAGTACTTTCGCATCAAGCTTTATCCCATATCCAGAACTCCCATTTTAAATAAACATGCATTTACTAATTATCATTGCGACGCTAATAATTACTCTAGTATTCATGTTTTTGACATATTTACTATTTAGAAATTATTTTTATTCCATTATTTTCCCACTCAACGCTGCTGCGCGTATATTTTTTATTTCAGCCCTTTTTGGATCGGGAATGAGCCTCTATTTATTCAGTGAATCTGGAATCAGTTTATTAAATCATTACTACGAAACTAACCATTTAGGCTTAGGGATAGGAGTGTTTTTAGTAGGTGTTTTTATATGCTTTTGTTTTAATATCGTTATTTTCAGAACTACGATATTGATAAACAAAATCTCCATATTTGAAAATGAACACGCGGAACTAGCTAAAGGCAATCTACTAATCGCAGGGATTCAATCCATTACATTTCTGATTTTTATTTTCCTGTTATCAGGACCTTTGATACAACTTATATTGAATTTAATCCAATAATTTGAAGCGATGATTGAAAAAATAAAGGTTCTTTGTTTAAGCAAAACCAACATAATAACTTTTGCTATTAGTACTTTTTTGTTCTTGAAAGATTTCGAGGAAGTAGCCACGAATCTGAAGGAACATCGGGTAATCTTTGCAGTTTGTGCTGTAATCCTATTTGTTATGCTTTTGATACATCTTTTTTCAAGTCAAAAAGCAACCAGTAATAAAGAAACTACTTCCGCATCCAAATTAGAAAACAACAAAATTAACCTTAAAACCCGACTGAAGAACTCCGTTCCTAAACTGGTATTTTCCTCCTTTCTGTTGCTCGTTATTCTAATGATTGGAGTTGTTTTTTATTTGAAAAACACGGGCGTTTATTACGTTGTATTGAAAAAAGAATTAACGATTCAGCAAGCTCAACAATTAAATACCAGCATCAATGGGTCTAAGGAATTCAAAAGGATAAATCTTAAAACTAAAATAATTCCGATGCCCAATAGTAATCAATTTGAAGTGATTCTAGAGCATGGATACTTTGGAAGAAAAAATGCCAAAGAAAAAATAGATAACATCCTCGGCTTAGAGATGGGCTTTAACCCATATATTGTAGGGCCTCAAAAAGTTGCTAGCATTCGAAAACTCAAAAAATACTTTCAGGATGAGTATTTTGAGTAAGGATAATCGTTTAATTCCCTAATACCTTACTCCAATAATAATTAAAGTCGAGTGCTCCCCAAGGCGCCATTCGCAGCATCTTGGTATTGATAATCTTTTGATCACGTAACGCAAATTCATAGCCCATTATCGGGGTATTTATTTTTTCCCTAGTAAACTTACCGGTATACCCAAAGCGCAAATCATAGGCGTGTAACCTTTGTCCTTGTTCCTGAATTAAGCAAAAATCCGAAGTAAAACGATGTAAGTCCCGGTTGTAATTAGTTTTTGTCCACGATAAATCCTGGATTCTCCAAGGTCCACGCTCAATGACCACGGGCTTATCTGTAATTTGATCATTAAAAATGGATCGGTGCATCACCACGTATTGATCATTATTCTCCCCTAACACATACCAATAAAAACAGGTAAAAGGCATTGGGGTAACCATCATGCGATTCACCTTCAAGTGATGTGCTTTAACATAGGCCTGAGATTCCGTCCATACAAACCATTTAATCAGTAGGCCCAAGAACAAATAAGCGGTAGAATAAACCAAGCCGATTCGATTCAGCCTTCTTCGGTTTGCGCTATTTCTATCTAAGCGCATCGCCCAAATGAGTAACACCATAAACGGAACCGTGTACAAGGGGTCAATTACAAATACCGAATTGAAGGTGATTCTTGCTTCAAACGGCCATAGGAATTGGGTTCCGTAATTGGTAAACATATCGAGTATTGGATGGGTTACAATGCCCCAAAAAAACAGCTGCGTCCACAACCAAAATCCGTAGGCACGTTTTGTACCGATATTCATCAAGTATGCAAGAAGTGGGGAAACTAACAGGGAAAAAAGCAAGGAGTGGGAAAATCCACGGTGAACCAATGCCGCCTCAATCGGATGATAGAACACCCGAAAGAATACATCAAGGTCTGGAATAGTTCCAGCGATCGCTCCCCAGAGCACTGCGCGATTCCCCATTTTTCTTCCCGCAACTAATTCCCCAATTGCGCCTCCTAATACAATCTGTGTTAACGAATCCATGGTTCGTCAAAAATACACCTTGAAATTCATACTTCATAGCTAGATTACCTTTATTTTTGTACATATCGTTGCCATGAGAGATCCCTTAAAATGTACTAAGATTAAAGAAAAGGTAGCCGTTGATGAACAAATTAAAACCTTTGAAGTCACCGAAAAACAAGTGATTGTTCATTGTTCATTGCATAGCCCCAACGGAACTTATGTTCGAATTTGGAAAAGTACGTATTTGAAAACAGAAAGCGGTCAACACTGTCCCTTAGTATCTTGGAAAGGCATTACACTCGCTCCCCAATGGATGCCTTCTACGGATGAATACACCCGATTTACCTTAATTTTCACAGGACTCCCCTCCGATTGCAAGGTCTTTTCCTTAATTGAAGAGATTCCTGAGGATAATGGATTTGTAAAGCATGGAATCCAACGCAATGCATCAGACATCTATCAGGTAGCGCTTTAAAAAATCAAGCATGAAAGAATTACAAACCTTGCATTCAATCTTTAATCACCGGGTATTTAGAATTCCTGATTACCAAAGAGGCTATGCATGGAAAGAAAAACAACTTACTGATTTTTGGGAGGATTTGATCAACCTTGACGCCGAACGTTACCATTATACCGGCGTATTATCCATTAAAACATTAACTCCTGACATTGCGAAGCAGTGGGAAGATGCTAAATGGCTTATCGAAGATCGCGGATATGCCCCTTGTCATATTGTAGATGGGCAGCAACGACTTACAACGATATCTATATTCATTCAGTGTTTGATTGAAACATGCAGGGCTATAAACCCAACGAAATCGGATCACGAATTATTCATTAGCAGCTATTCGCTAAGTGACATACTATCCCAATACCTGGTTGAGGTTCAAGGGCCAAACAAGCTTATTAAAACCTATAAATTCGGATATGAAGTGGATAATCCCTCCTATGAATTTTTGATTCATAGAATCTTTAATCACAACGCATCCAACCGAATAGAAGAAACCTATTACACGCTCAACCTAGAACATGCGAAAGCTTTTTTCCTTGAGAATCTGAAAACACAGGTAGAAGAAGAAGGGCCAGACATCTTATCCGAGTTATTTAGGAAACTTACACAACGCTTGATGTTTAATCTCTATGAGATTTCAGACGACTTCGATGTGTTTGTGGCCTTTGAAACCATGAATAACCGAGGAAAAAAACTATCAGACCTCGAACTACTCAAGAACCGCTTAATTTATTTAACGACCCTCTACCCATCCACTGAAGTAAGCGAAGAAGAACGAAAAGTAGTTCGGAATGCGATCAATCAAACCTGGAAAGAAATCTATTATCAACTTGGACGAAATAAGAAAAACCCATTAAACGATGATGATTTTCTTCGAACCCATTGGATCATGTATTTCAAATATTCTCGAAAGCGCGGCGACGATTATATTCGATATTTACTGGATGAAGAATTCAATCCTAAAGTAGTTCTAAAAAAAGTAGCTGTTCAGGCCGCAGGGATCGAAATCATTAAAGAACAACGCGATCTAGAAACAGAACAAGAGGATGACGATGACCTGGAGGATACACCAACATTAACCTCCAGCTTAAGTTTAACAGAAATCAAAGCCTATGTAGACAGTTTAAGGGAAGTGGTAGGGCATTGGTACAACACCTTTAATCCGGATACGGATAAATTCTCTGCATTGGAGAAGTTATGGATGGATCGCTTAAATCGGATTGGGATCGGATATTTTCGGCCCTTGATAACTGCGCTATTTTCTGCAAAGCATATTAGCCAAGCTGAACGTATAAACGCACTCCAAGAGATAGAACGGTTTATATTCATTGCGTTTCGTGTATGTAGGGCCCAGTCAAATTACGGAAACAGTAAATATTACAACCTGGCACGTGGAATCTATAGGAATGAACTTCCCATCGACTCCATACTCAGTGCTATAGCGGAAAACACGCAATGGACAAGAAATGAAAATGGTACCTTAAAAACAACTTGGTTTCTTGACTACTTAGACCGGAAATTCAATTCGGATGGAACGGGTTATTACGGATGGAATGGCTTGAGGTATTTCCTATACGAATATGAGGAAGAATTAATGCGTGCTAGAAACCAACCCAAGCTAAGCTGGCATCTATTTATTCGCAGTGAACATGACCGGATCTCCATTGAACACATTTATCCACAAACAGCAACGGCAGCATGTTGGGAAACTTATTTCGGAACGCTTACAGAAGCCGTAAAAAAGCGATATAATGGAAGCCTTGGGAATTTATTACCGCTCTCTTCTTCCATTAATTCGAGTTTACAAAATGACTGTTTTGATAGCAAAAAACAGGTAATTCACAATGCGGAAGGGCACGTTAAACGGAATGGGTATATGAATGGCAGTTATTCAGAACAGGAAGTTGCGCAGCTTAAGGATTGGACTCCGGAACAAATTAGGAAACGGGGACTCAAATTACTCGAATTCATGGAAAAGCGATGGGAAATTAAGCTTGGAAATGAGGAACAAAAATTATTACTTTTGGGAGTTAACCTTTAGCATATGCTGGAAATCATTGGGATATATTTCGCTTCAAGATCGATAGGAGAATTAGCCTCATCCAAGGGCTATTCCTCGGGGCTCTATAGATTCTTGACCTTCCTTTTTTGGTTTGTATTTGAGTTGATTGGTGCAGTAATTGGCATTTTACTTTTTGGTAATGAAGGGTTTCTATTTTACATTTTTGCAATAGTTGGTGCGGTGTGTGGATTTCTACTACTCAAGGCGATTGTTAATCGGCTACCAAATAAGAATACATTAGAAGAAGAAGTGATTGATTAGTTAGCGAGCTTGCGGCCTTAAATCTTATTGCGATGAAATTGACTCAATTAAGGCCTTAAACAACTTGAACGTGCTGATCTTTAAGCAAATCAATGAGTTGATCGGTTGTTTTATCTGACAAATCTCCTCGAAGGGTCTTGCGTTTCTCACGACCTAGGTCGCGAAGATATAAGCCTTCTGCAAAGCGCCGAATGTCTTCTTCTGTTTCTAGAACTAATCCAGGTATGGATTGATTTTCTGGTCCATTGGTCATGACCATAGTAAAAAAAGCCGTATTGGTGTGCTTGATGATGCCGGTTTTAATATCGGTAGATTCTACCCTAATTCCAACAATCATGGAAGTTTCCCCTACATAGTTCACCCGAGATTTTAAGGTTAACAAATTCCCGATTTCTGCTGGCGCATGAAATTCTACCCCATCTACGGAAACAGTAACCACATATCCTCCGCAGTGCTTAACCGCCGTCGCGTATGCTACTTTATCCATAATGGAAAGAATCACTCCGCCATGAACTTTGTCACCAAAGTTTGCATAGCCAGGCACCATTAATTCGGTAAATACCGTTTCGGAATCTTTGATTGATTTGTAGGTAGCCATGTTAAAATTTTAAAGTGAAGATAGTGGAAAATGATCGAATGTATTTTTTGAATTCGAAGATTATTAGCAATTAAACAAGTTTTTGATTGAGAGCATAGGTGCTACGATATAATTTGTATGACATATAACGATCGTTAATGATGAGTTCTTTGAAGAAGAAAAGTCGATTAGACACCAATAAATTCAAATCAAACTTATGGCTTTGAATAATACAAGAAAAGGGATATCTTTGTTAAAATAGCCTTAACTAAAAGCCAATAAACCCAACATTTAATTTATCAAATGGATTATATTTCTCTCATTGCAAATACTGGGATACAATTCGCAGATTATAAAATCCAATTGGATCAGGAAAAATTCAGAACACTCAAATTCAATTATTATGAAGGGCTGGATAGTTTTTCATTAAAATATTGGTTTGAAGAATTAATCGAAATCCGAAATATTGCTAAGTTCATCAGAAAATCAGACCTTACCCAACTTGGAATTCGAGTTGATCAACTGAACGACATTAATACAATTCAACGCATTGAAGAATCTTCAATTCTACTATTCTATGAGGGAGAAGAGCGCACCTTTTCGATTCGAAACGCGGAGCGTACTTTGAAGGCATTTGAAAAACAGTGGATTCCTCTACCCTATTTTAAGAATAATCAAATCAACACCAACCTTTTTGGTCCCACCGATTGGGTTAGAATGTGGTACGAATATAACCCAGAACATGGAACGGTTCAGATTGTACTTTCAATTGATACAACCATTAGCACCGATAATACCCAAAATCATACGCCGCAATTCAATTCAAATCCGAATGAAAACAAATACTGTTTATGTAGCAATGAAGACAGTATAATGAGCTTCATGAGTGAATTCACGAATTGTCAATGGGTTGCAAGTTGGCTCGAGGGAATCATGCCAAAAAAAGAAAATGAATCACAGACCAAACATCTTGCAAGTTACATCCATTTACTACGAATTTTATTGAGTGAGAATCAAATGCCTACCGTTCAATTGCTCAGCGATCAATCGGACATAATTGATTTAGATTTATCCATCGATGTCGGTAATTCTCATACTTGTGCCATTCTTTTTGAAACACCTACGGAAGGTGAAATCAATTTTAATAAAGTTAAAAAATTAAGAATTAGAGACCTTTCTAACCCACTTAAGAGTTATGATGAAGGGTTTTCAACTCGAGTTGTTTTTCGTGATGAGTCTTTTGGAATGAAGGATTCGTTCTTCCCTGGCCAGCAAAAATTTCAATGGCCAAGTGTCGTTAGAATTGGCTTTGAAGCAGAGCAACTCATTCATTCATTTAAAATTGCGAAAAATATTCAGCAGGAATACAAAACGCATAATTCAAGTCCTAAAAGGTATCTATGGGATGATAAAAAAAGCAGAGTTGCTTGGAAATTCCATGATAATTCAACGGAGCTCAGTAAAAATGTATATCGAAAAGGGATTTCTGAACAATTAAAAAGTGATGGAAACTATTGTAGCGACGATGCTTTCGGAGCACTCCCTTTATATTCAAGAAGGACCTTAATGACCTTTTTGTTTTTGGAAATTTTTACCCAAGCGATTGCACAATTTAATTCATTTGAATTTAGATCAACACATGGGCGACCTAACGCCCGGCGTCGTTTACGACATGTAGTAATTAGTTGTCCTACTGGAATGGTAAAAGCAGAACAAATCGCCTTACGACAATGCGCTGAAGAAGCATCCAAAATACTCAGCAATTTTGCAAGAAAAATAAATTCTGACTCGGCCATTGTGAGCCCAATTATATCCGATGGTTTCGAGATCATACCAAGAATAGCAGATTTAAGAAAACCAATGGATGAACCCATTGAGGACATAAAAGACTGGATGTACGATGAAGCGACCTGCAGTCAATTGGTCTTTATGTATGGGTTAATTCAACATAAATTTGATGGTAATCCTGTGGACCTATTTAAAATTTTTGGACATCAAACCGATAAAGGAAAGCAAGTGCTTACCGTTGGGTCGCTCGATATAGGAGGTGGGACATCAGATTTAATGATTTGCGAATATGACCTGACTTACAACAATTCAACTGAATTAACTCCAAAGCCGCTATTTCATGAAGGGTTTCACATTGCTGGTGATGACTTGATGAAGAATTTAGTGCAAAGTATCATTATTGAAGGAAAAGAAATAAATACATCCGATAAAGGATGTACTGGGGTAATTGAAAACCACGGGTATCGAGTGATTGGAGAGGAAATTCGAGAACGCTTAAATGGATTCTTTGGACGTGACGCTGCAACAATGAGTTATATGACGCAATTAATGCGTGTTAATTTTCTCAATCAAATAGGAATTCCCTTGATTTTGAAATACATGGACGTTGCAAATGATACAAATTGCAAATCACTAACCTATAATGAGATTTTTGAGGAAAATCCACCAAGCAAAGATATCCTCGAATTTTTCCATCAACATTTTGGATTTCGTTTTGAAGACCTTGAATGGAACCTTAATCCGGTAAAAGTTAATGAGATCATTAGATCAACCTTCTCAAGTTTGATCAAACAAGTAGCAAAACTTATGCACTTATACCGTTGTGATTTCATTATTATTTCGGGAAGACCCTGCAATTTTAAAAGTATTGAAAAACTATTTTTAGAAATCCATCCCGTACAACCTAATCGATTCATCAACTTGAATAATTATTGGATTGGAAAATGGTATCCGTTCTCTGACAATAATGGTTACATTAAAGACCCCAAAACAATTGTTTCTACGGGAGCTCTAATTGGATTGATGGGTACTCGGTTTTTTAAGCTAAATAAGTTTAAAATAGATGCCTCCAGCTTGAAACAAAACTTAAAATCTACCGCCAATTATTTGGGGCAAATTAAAGAGAATCAAATCGATCCGATTTTCTTTGGACCCAATCAGGAGATTGCCAAATTTATCACTTCAGCTATCCCCTATAAAATCGGGATGAAGAATTTAAATTCAACACATTATCCATCACGTTATATTTATCAAATCCAATATAACATGGACTTTATTGAAAATTTAGCAAAAGGACAAATACGGGGTGACAACGGGAATCTAGCAAACAAAATTCAAGATATCGTTAACCAGCAAAACGCTTTAATTCCTTATACCTTTAATGTTTCCCGAGAGTTTAACACCAACAAAGAAAAACTCACCATTGAGGAGGTCACTGATAAAGACGGAAATACCTGCAGCAGTTCCTTATTTATATTGAAGTTAATCACATTACCTAATGAAAATGGATATTGGTTTGATACGGCTGAGTTTACTTTATCCATCAATTCAAGAAGCTAACTATGGAAAATTATACTAACAATCAATTAAATGCTATTACAGAAGATACTCGGACATTCCATTCGTTACTCGGACAATCTTCTAAATGGGTAAAAAAGAACCTAACACTGGAGGAAAAAGACTCCATGGTTACTTTGCTGCATGAGACAAAATCTGAAGTATCGGTCTTAAAAGAAAGTGTTTTAACCAAACCAGTATTCGCCCTTTTTGGAATCAGCCAAGTGGGTAAATCTTACCTAGTGAAAAACCTACTTTCTGTTGATGGGAATAGTTTGGACATTGAATTACCGGGGAATGACAAATTAGATTTCTTACAATCTATTAATCCAAAAGGAGGAGGGACTGAAAGTACCGGTGTAGTGAGCCGATTCACTATTGATGCTACCTATTCGAATCCTGATTTTCCTATTCAGGTGAAAATACTTGATGTTAAAGATCTCGTATTAATTTTATGTGATAGCTTCTTTTCGGACATTATGAAGCTTGATTATTATCCCTCCATTCAGGATTTCAATACCCATGTTGATCGATTTAAAGAGTATGCGGCCTCTTCCGAAGGGAAACAAGTACACCTGAATGAAGACCATTTATTTTACCTAAAACGTTACTTTGAAACGTATTTAGAACGAATCAATCCTATGGCAAGCAATGTTGGCAAAAGCCAATTTTGGAATGGCATTTCTGATATCATTGATCGCATCGATTTCTCGAAATGGGTTGCGCTTTTTGAAATCCTTTGGGCCAATGACCCTCATTTTTCAACACTTTTCGAAAAACTTATCTCAGGATTGAAAAAATTAGATTTTTCGAATACTATTCACGTCAATAAACAAGCTATCCTGAGGGATGAGGGCAAAATTCTTGATGTCGTGCGAGTTAAAGGGATCTTTAATTCCGAAGAACCGACAAAAATCATGCTTCCAAACAAGGAATTAGTAGATTTTGATTTATATCTCTTAAGTGCATTAACCGCTGAAATCTCTATGCCCGTGAATAAAGAGGTTGCGAATCATAAAGAATTCCTTAAGAACACCGACTTATTGGATTTCCCTGGAGCGCGATCAAGAAAACCATTTGAAAAAGAACAGATTAAACAAGAAATGACACCAGAGTTATTTTTAAGGGGTAAAATATCTTATTTGTTTAATAAATACTCATCTAACTACGAAATCAACAACCTCCTATTCTGTATTAAAAATTGGAATAATGAAGTAAAAGAAATTCCATTATTAATTAATGATTGGATCAAAAGAAACGTGGGTGAAACCAGTGAAAAAAGAGAAAAAAGAATCGGTAAAAATGGCACCAGTCCGTTGTTTGTTGTGCTTACATTCTACAATCAAACCTTAGAATATAATTCAAATTCAGACCAAGGTGATTTAAGTGAAAAATGGGAAAAACGATTTATTCGTTTGTTTAAGGAAGAAACGGTAACCAAGGCGAATGATTGGGATGAAAACTGGACTGAAAGTGAAAAAAACTTCAAGAGCTTCTATCCCTTGAGGGATTTGCAATTTTCAACAGATATTTTTGATGGATATTTAACCGAAACTCAAAAAGAAACAGGAGTTCGGCCCGATCGTTTAGCGTACTATGACCGCCTTAAATCGAGTTTTGTAAACTTCCCTTATGTTAAAGATCATTTTCAAAATCCAGAAGAAGCCTGGAATGCTTCGTCTACCCCCAATCAAGATGGAAGTGATCGAATCATACGAGATTTATTACCCGTTGCCAATAATTTAATTAAAACGAATAACTACATTAATCAGTTGTTGGATTACAAACAAATAGCAGTAACTAGTTTAAAGAAACATCACAAAACTGATGATATAAACGAGCAACGTGAAAAAGCCATTCAGGAAGGAATTAGAATTCAAAATGCCCTGCGAGAGCTCTTTGATTCGGGATCTCAGTTTGGTGAATTTCTCTCCAAACTGTATGTTTCAAATACCGTAGTGTATAACTACATCCATGAAAATTACCTTCCTGCTTCGAATAACCATAACCCAACTCGTGAAGAGGTAATAATTCGTACCTATGACCTTGACTTGAATAAAACCATTGAGGAGAACAAAGAAATATTAAGAGCACATCAGCAACTAAATTCAATTGAAGCGGTAGAGCAATGGCTCATTGATCAACAGATTAATCTTGAAAAGGTATTACAAAATGTGCATATTACAGCCGCTAGCACCTTAGTTGACGGCGTGATATCCATATGGAAAAATCGCTTAGAGATCGCTAATTTCAAAGAGTATGCAAATCAAGGATTAGATTTATCAGTGATCCAATCGATCAATCAAAATTTACTTCAAACCTTCGAGATTTTTGAGGTTCGAAGAGAGTTAATACATCTATTTGAGAAGAAAACAAGAATGTTGAAAGTATCAAACGATACAGATGAGTATTTAGCATCCATTATTACGAGCTATATCAACGATTTTGTTTCCAATTATGGATTTAACTTTATGAAAGATGAACGCCGTGAACAAATTCTTGCTTTAGCGAATGAAAAAAGAATTAATACAGACACATTAATGGTTACCAGTAGACAAATTAATGAGCGGAATCTGTGCGATTTATTTGAAGAAGAAGATTCCTCTAATCAACTCAATGTAACATATCCGGCAATTAACCATTACAGAAGTTTTGTTACTAAAATTCAACTCATTCTGTTATCCAATTGTGGTTTTAGAACCTACAACATCGAAGAGAATAAAAATCTTCAACTAATTATCGACAAATTGGAAGGACTTTCTTTTGATGGATCCCATTCCGAAACATTAAATTAATCCAAATGAATCAATTGTTTACCATCAATAGCAGTAATTACAAACCTATTTCATTTAGGGAACGCTATTTTTATGATTATTATGACATTGTACATTCCTTCTTGAGATCTAAACTAAATGCGACAGAAATTGAACGCTTGTTAAAACCCATGCTCGCATCAGAAGGGAACATCCATTGGTACGGAGTGCAAGAGGGGGAATTCACGAGAATCACCGAAGCCGATCCAAACATCGCAAACGCGGTAAAACAAGCGTTTAGTTCATTTATTTCAAAGGCACAGGAATTAGGTAATTCCCTGAAATCTAAACGTGATTCTGATAATTTAGAATGGGGTAATTTAATTACTGAGCTATTTAAACATGAACGTATTATTTTGATTGTTAATAGTCAAGGGCAATGGGCAATGTTGTGGGGGTGGGACTTTATGAGTAATGATGAAAATAAGCTTCCCAATCTCGAACCTTCACGTAAACCGCAAGCGGTAAACGTGATTGGGGAAAATGAAGCGGCTGGTGAAGAAAAACCTAACGTAGACATTCCACAAACTGTTACTGAGCCAAAGCCTATGAATGTTGAGCCAGTTATCGTTGAGGAGCCAGTAATCATTGAGGAGCCAGAACCGGAACCAATAGGTACAGATACTATTATTTACCGGGAGCGAATGGGCTGTTTAGGTAGAATCAAACACCTACTGCGTTGGATTTCCTATCGATTTTGGGGTCTGTTCTGGTTACTCGTATATACCCTTTTTATAATTTGGCTTTGTAGATATTGTGGCCGTCCAAACTGTGATGCCTATTGCGAGAAACTTAAAAAAACTAAGAAAGAGCTCATTGATTTAGAGCGCAGAGTTCGTGAACGATGCGATACAACCTATGTAAAACCGAACTAATGGCGTACGAGCGGTCTTCATATCACAAAAAATGGTGGGTTAAAACCATCCGCGAACGAAATTACTTCGGTTTTCGATATTGGTGGTTTAATTGGTCGATTTGGATTCTTTTGTTGTTTGCTCTTTGTTACAGCCTATTTGTTCAGCAAGCCTCTGATAACCATACCTGCTTGAATAGAAATAACTTGAGCCGCAGGGTTGGTGACATCAATAAAGCCATGGAAACATGTTGTTCTTGCAATACCCCCCCTCCCGTTGAACCACCCCAAGTGCCCTTAGATACGATACCAGAAGTACAACCGCCACTTCCTCCACCTCCTCCCATGCCGCCTTTGCCACCACCACAAGCTGCCTTGCCATGCGATTCAAGATCACATTCAGGGGGTACGGGAATAGATGAAAAACAATATGTAATGGGCACCCAATCCGGTATGGTGACCTTACAATTTGATATGGATACCGAACCTGATAAACTTGAAGTGATTTATGAAGGAAATGTTATTGCTTCAACCTTTGAAATTGTTGGAAATAATAACGGATACGTTGGGGGTGGCAACGCAGGAGGAGAGACGGGTTATTTGAATTTCTTATACCGTTATCACTTTGATCAATTCGTAACAGTTAGAGTAACAGGACCTGATGGCACCTCATGGTCCTATACCATTCAATGCCCAAATTAGCCATGAAAACAGCTTTCAAACAACGTTTGTCCAAAAAATGGTGGTTTCGATGGATTCGATCCTACACCTGGTTTTCTTTCAGATACTGGTGGATGAACTACATCCTATGGGCGATTTTAATTGGATTGTTATTTTGGTTAATCTCTATCGCCTTACATGGATTAAATCAATGCAATGAAGACAAAGAAATAAATAAACTATTACAACGGATTGATCGTGAATTGGAAAACTGCTGCCAATGCGGTGTTGTTGAAACTGAAGTTGATACGCTTTCACAAAATACCTTGATGGACAGCTTAAGAGAACAATACGATGCGTGTAATGGTGACATTACGGTTACCCTAGCATGGCAATCATCAGACGACTTAGACCTTCATTTAGTAGAACCAGACGGTAATGTGGTTTACTACAAACACCCCACTTCTTCAAACGGCGCGGAATTAGATATCGATATGAATGCCGGTAATAATTCTTCAGGAACACCCATCGAAAACATTTGCTACCGCAGAACACCACCCGCAGGTACATACAAGGTATATGTGCACTTTTTTGGAAAGAAAAGCACCTTATCTGAAATACCCTACACCGTGTATGTTCGGAATGGAGCCTCAAAAAAATACTTTCAAAGCGTGCATACCACCGTGAAAGAAAAACACCTGATTTACGAATTTAATTATCCTGAATAAATGAAGCCTTTTTACACCTGTTCTGTTAACGAATTTGAGCTCGTTTCAAACGATATCAATTACATGATTGAACAACATGCACAAATTCTTCAATTTATCAAAGCTAATTTCAGCCCAGCATATCACAACCTCTTGGCTAAACCTGAAAAAATTGGCGTTTCAATTAATTGGTATACCGAACTTACCGGTGAATTTAAACGCATTGAAGCGTATCCAAACGATGTTCGTTCAAACATGCTTAATACGTACAATGCTCGAAAGCATGAAATAGAAGCAAGCTGCAATCGCCTTGCAGAGTCTGATGATTTTGATAAGCAATTATGGGCAGACATACTAAAAAGTGCATTCAATCCTGACCACATATTTTTATTTTCTAACGGTATAGATGTTCTTGTGGTATGGGGAATTAAAACCTATAAACAAGCGGATTACTTGGTTCCATTTGATAGCTACAAAAGCGCCATACTTGTTCCAAGCAATGAACCCGAAATACCGATTACAGCAGAAAACGAGACCCCAATAATTTCAATAGATGACACGGAATCAGCTACCCTAGGTGATGAGCCTGAAAACATAGTTGATTTGAATGAGGTTGATACGCCACCCGAGGCGACTGAAGAAACATTACTTGATTCTGATGAAATTGAAGCAGAAACAACAGGTATTGCGGAAGATCCGTTTAAACAAGAAGAACCAATTAAACAAGAAGAAACTAAGAAACAGCGTATTATTCCAAAGGAAAAACATTGGTTTTACAGCGCCCTAGATCGTTTTGAAGTATTCGCAGGGCGCTATTGGTGGATTATTTTGATATTACTAATTCTGCTTCTTTGGTTCTTACTTGACCGGTGTAACGGTCCGGTAAGTACACCTCCCTTAACAGATAACGATGTCGAAGAAATCTACGATGAAATCATGCCGGAAATACCGAGAAAACGCATTATGCCCATTGACTCCACGCAATTCAGGGAAGATGATGAGTCAGGCAACACCATCGTTGCAGGTTTGGTCAACATTGCTATGGTCGATAAAAAAAATAAATTCAAACGCATGGCCGTCGAATTGAAACAACAATTTCCAGCCGAGGAATACAAGATTGTATACTATGACGAGGAAACCAATCGCTTGCAATTAAATTTCCCTGAAGATCAGGCCGATATAAAAGACCAAATCCGAACGAAATTACGGCAATATGAGCTGCTCATTTGGGATGAAAGTGTGTTTCAAAGCAGTAAAAAGAGCAACGACCCGTTTTACGGTCAGGGGAATAAATCATGGCACATGAAAGCAATTAACCTGGAAGGAGCATGGGATGTTACCATGGGCGATACTTCGGTGGTTGTGGCCGTCATTGACGATGGCTTTGATTTGAAACATACCGAATTTAACGGGTTGAATATTTTAAACCGATACAACGTAGAACAAGACAATTCGCGTATTTACTCAAGCGCTGAAATCATCCATGGAACGCACGTAGCGGGCCTAGCTCTAGGCAAAGCAAACAATAACTCCGGCGGTTCTGGTGTTGCCCCCAATTGCAGTTTTATGCCCGTACAAATTGGGAACGGACAACCGTTTTTCACCATGACCGATGTGGTGGATGGCGTATTATATGCCCTGAATCACGGTGCGGATGTCATCAATATGTCCCTTGGGAAAGCCTATGGTGAGGAATTGCAAGGCAGAAGTCCAAGCGAACTGGAACAAATTATTAATTCAAGCGGCAAGGATGAAGAAAAGTTTTGGAAAGAACTTTTTAACTTGGCTGATCAAAAAAATGCGTTTATTGTTTTAGCGGGAGGTAACGAGGATTTACTCATTGGGCTTGACCCCATGCAGCGCAGCGACCAAGTGTTGAAAGTGGTTGCTGTTGATGAACAGTTACGAAAAGCAGGTTTCAGCAACTACTGTAAAAATTGCTTGGGGAAAAATACCTTCGTTTCAGCCCCTGGAGCTAACATTTACAGCTCTGTACCTGGAAATCAATTCATGCCCATGGATGGCACGAGCATGGCCGCCCCCATTGTTACCGGAGCAGTTGCGCTCATGAAATCGGCCAATCCCTCGCTAAAGAATAAGGAAATCCTCAAAATACTCCGCCAAACTTCGAAAACTCTCCCCGATCGTTCATGTCCGCCCTTGTTGCAGGTGGATAAAGCGGTGAAAAAAGCGAGGAACATATAACAACTTTTATGGAAACTTATTAACTTTAACCGCATTAATATTAACCTATGAAATCTCGACAAGAAAAACTGTCTTTGTTTATCTTACTTGCGCAAGGACTTGGCTTACTTTTAACGCTCATCGGCAGTTTTATCGGTGGCATTTACATGTTCAACGGTGAATGGCTTTATGCCTTTCCACTGAGCGTATTTTTTGTTGTTGCCCTTTACTATTTGGTCATCTTTTTTTGCAAGGAAAAAGAAAACCGACGAAGAAAAGGTTATCCGAAAATATTTTATTACTTGTTCGGGGCATACGGCTTATTAGCCATGATTCTTTCCTTCTTTGTGCTTCATTTTTTCAACGTAGAAATCAACGAAAAAGAAGAAATACAAGCCTCAGCTTACCGAAAAATTGAAACACTCAAAGGGATATATACCTCCTACGATGATCAATACCAACAATTTCTCGTTGCCTTGGAAACGACCATGAACTACGAGCTGACTCAGTTAAGCAGCGATCCTAGTAAATCCATAGCCACCAAAGCTCGCCTTGGACAGTCACCGTACAATTTGGATGGAAGCGATGTCGACCGAATTGTTAATTCTCCCGACATCAGCCAGCAAATTAAAACCATTCTTGCCAGCAGATCCCTCGAATTTAACCTGCATAAAAAGGCGGTTCTCTCCAAAAATAGCACGATTCAGGTATCAACGTTCGAAGACTACATTAAGAAACAAGAAAAAATCATCTCGACGTGGGATCGCTTTTCCGTAGCTAGCTCTTTGAGCGAATTAAACGGCAGAATTACCGAGGATTACGATGCCTTAAACGTATATTTAACAGGACAAACCAACAACCAATACAGCATTTCCCTCAACAACGGTTTAGACCGAGACGAAACGCTCATTGCGCAACCGACCACGCTTGCCTCTAAACATATGGGCCCAGCATCCCTTCTTTTCTTGATTTTCTTTAACGTGTTAATTCTGTTGCCTTATTTCTTAACCAGAGGAAAAACCTTTGGTAACCAATAATCTAGACTACTATGTGTAATCCAAGCCCCGATAAAATTAAGTTTCTAAATAACATTAACAGTTACAACTTAACCGATCTTCACAACTTTTTACGAATTCACCAATTCGAATTGGCATGTTTTATTCACTACGGACTCGCCTCCGATAAATTGAATGCTCTTGACCTAAATTTGGTCAAAGAGCGGGTGAACACGGAAAATTTATCGAAAGAAAAATTGTTGGAAGGAGGTATGAACCAACACCGCATCGATGAAATTTTTGGGGTAGCTGAACCAGTAATCTCCTGCCCAAAATGCAACAGAGAATTTAATAACGCTGATACGTTTGAAGCGTTTAAGAACAGTTGTCCGGATTGTGCAGTTGCAGCCCCCCCCCCTTCACCGCCTCCTCCTACTGGAAATAAGTTGCTGCAACGGATTATTGAACGTAAGGCAAACGTTCAAGAGATTCAAGACGCACTTTTGAACGAGGAAATTTCCCCGGACATATTAAGAAATCAAGCCTTTCTCTCGGAGGAAATGATCCAGCGATTCTATTCATATACGTCGCAACAGATGTCTCCGGTAGATATCGACAAGCTTCCTCCCTTAAAACCCGATCGGACGGACTTCTACTTTCTCGGAATGCCCTCTGCGGGAAAATCTTGCTTGGTTGCGAGCCTTTTGTCCCATTGGATGAGGAAAGGTATGGCCACTCCCGAGGTAACCAATCCTCGAAGTGTGCAGTACTTCAACCTCTTGGGCGGTCAATTCTCGCGAGGAATCCTTCCCATGAACAACCCCAACGCTTTTGTGGATTACATCGAACTTACCTTGAACTTCAGTGAACAATATAAAGATCTTCTTGGGCGAATAAGGTCCAGAGATTACAACATTCCCATTAATATATTGGACATGGCGGGTGAAAAATTCCGCAAGGTGGCGAATCCAGACAGCATAGACGGTAGCGTAGCGGCAGTTGGCGATGCCTTTGACAAGCACAAAAAATACCTGTTCAATAAGAATCCGAAGGCTTTGTTTTTTATTTTGGACTATTCGATAGATAACGGTGGCGCCTCGGCTTGGGATCAGAGTGCAAATCTTGTGGTGGTCTTGAAAATTCTAGAAAAAATGGGCATCATTGACGAAACCGATAGCATTTACCTTGTGGTAACTAAATCCGATATGTTTAACGTTCCGCTTTCCGGTTACCGACAAGCCGCTATTGATTACGTGAATGAATATTACCTAGGATTCAAAAACGAACTCGACCGCATGGCTCGAAAATACGGATTTTCCCAAGAAATTCTTCCGTATTCGATTGGAGAATGCACCTTCGGACAGTTGATGGTCGATTTTGACCCAAGATCCAACGAACATTTGCGCGTTTTTCCTGAGGACCTCAGCCAAAGAGTATTGAACCTCACAGGAAGGTACAGAAGTGGAATCTGTGGCTTATTTACAAATTAAATAATGGCAATTAGAGCATATATTTGGGGCATTCGCTTTGGATTCACCGCGAAAACCGCGCTTTATCCTGATCGTGCACGATTGGTGCAAGGGTCACCGGAACTGCAGGACTATGAAAAAGTGGTTCAGCATTTTACCGAAACCAAAGACGGATGGTTCAGGCTTTGTAAAAAAGATTTTTATTTCCTCATTCAGGACCAACATTTCAAAATCTATTCACTGGTGGTTTCGGATCACCAGGACAAAGACGTAAGGAAATCCTATCTGGTTTTCAGCATTACGTGTCCAGCGCATGCCGCTATCCAAGGAGATGTGCTTGAAACCTTGGGCAGCTTAAAAGCCTTGTACAAAGAAAAGAACGAGAACGTAAAAATTGACCGAAATTTGTTCACCGCTGAACAAGTTCAGCAAAAACTTAAGGTCCTATCGGAAACCCATAAGCCAACCCAAACACTGGATGCCCAAACCGTTTACCGTTTCACCGACCAGAAACGTTTATCCGATATCCTGCAAAGATTTTCGGGCAATGAGGTTTATTTTATTCCTGAGGACAGCAACCAAGACATGGTTGCAATTCTTCAATATAAAACCAAAGACTTGGGTTCAATCCCTAGCGGTGTGGGAACTCCAGGCGGTGGTGGAACCCCAGGCGGTGGCGGAACTCCAGGCGGTGGTGGAACCCCAGACGGTGGTGGAACCCCAGGCGGTGGTGGAACCCCAGGCGGTGGTGGAACCCCAGGCGGTGGTGGAACCCCAGACGGTGGTGGAACCCCAGGCGGTGGTGGAACCCCAGGCGGTGGTGGAACCCCAGGCGGTGGTGGAACCCCAGGCGGTGGTGGAACCCCAGGCGGTGGTGGAACCCCAGGCGGTGGTGGAACCCCAGGCGGTGGTGGAACCCCAAGCGGTGGCGGCGGTGTGGACTTTGACAACTTGCTCAAGAGAATTTCGAATGAAATACAGCAAGCTAAACTTGCGCATTGGAACCGCGACCTAACCGGGTTGGAAAAAACCTTAGCCGGTGAACCGGCCCTTGAACCGCGATTGAAAAAGGAAGACCAGGAATCCTTGAAAAAATGGCGAGCCTTTCAGGGCGAGCAGATGGCCCTTTCGGCGGAAAAAGAATTTAAAGAATTGTACAACCGCATTTACAAAGCCTCAACAAAAGAACGCATTGCGGAAAAAGAACGTTGTCTAGAAAGTGTCAAGCAACTCAAGCTAACGGTTGAGTCCCTTCACGCGCCTGAAATTCAGCAACGAATCCAAAGGGATCAACGTTACACCGACTTGGTTGTGGATAAAACCTGGTTGCCCAAAAACCGTAGGCCCCTTATTATCAAAGTTATAATTTCTGTTGCCGTGCTTGTCGTAGGTGGCCTGGTGTTTTGGTTGAAACCCGCTTCTTCGGAATCGATTGGACCTCAAGACGACGACCATGACGGCATTGAGAATGCAAACGACCTAGAACCCAACACTGCTTGGCCTTTGGATACCGCCGTTTTCAAGCTAAAAGACTACGT